>Ga0214923_10000202_pt1 | contig 92151 bp, 81 predicted proteins | sample LL1510_MetaG_FD_177993 | JGI IMG/M metagenome (GOLD analysis project Ga0214923, IMG submission 177993) | Freshwater microbial communities from Lake Lanier, Atlanta, Georgia, United States - LL-1510 | ecosystem: Environmental > Aquatic > Freshwater > Lake | place: USA: Georgia | collected... | reverse complement strand
GTTCCAAAAGTAGTCGTTCCAAAAGTAGTCGTTCCAAAAGTAGTCGTTCCAAAAGTAGTCGTTCCAAAAGTAGTCGTTCCAAAAGTAGCAATTCCAAAAACAGGTCAAAAAGTCAATCAAAATCGAAAAAATATCTTACTAACTCTAAATATTATGATGAAAATGGAGATATAGTTCAATTATATGAATTTAAATATGACAATGATTTTTTTAGAAAATTTACTAGAAGAAAAGTAGAATTGGATATATCTGAAAAAATAATGAATAATCCGAATCCAAATGTTGTTACTATTTATAATGTAAATCGTAATGATTCCATTATTGACATGGAATTATTAGATACTGAATATGAATTAAATAATGAAAACAAAGAAAAAATCGATAAAATGATTAAAAATGTTATAGTATATTTACATTCTTTACATATTATGTATATTGATTGGAAATATGATAATATAGGTATGGACAAAGATGGAAACTTCAAATTATTTGATTTTGATTCCAGTGGTATTGCAAACGATTCTAATACAAAATGGATAAAATCACCAGCTTCATCCTATGCATTAGCATTGTTATCATTAAACCATATTACAGAACCTTTATGTAGTGACAATTTTTTATGTTTTTTATTTATAAATGGAATGTTAGATGGAAATGATCATGAAAACATTTATGAAAATGATCCAGTATTATTATAAGTTTATTCAAACAATCCCATCCATTCCCTTCAATTTCTCTCGAATCTCCATAAGATTTTTATATTCTTCCAATGGTTTATTATTGACAAAATGCATTAGTTTTGCATTTTTTGTAGCCATCAATAAATCCTTCAGTTCTTTATTTTGAGTAAATTTAGCATATTGTGCATCATATAATTCTTTATTGTATCTTGATTTATAAAAATCAGGATCAATCTCCACATTTTCAGCACGTAACAAAACCACATCCTTGCCATCAACTTCCCATTTACCAGTTTTTCCACCAGCGGACTTGGCCATTTCAACATTTTTAGAAAGTTCAGATCCAGTGTCTAGAGAGAAACTCAAATAAAATCCAGGATTATTTTGTTTGAATTTGGAAGCTTGATAATAATGTTCTACACTATTCCATGAATGATTATCCAAAGTAAAAGGCTGAATCCATTCATTTGATAATTTCTTTCTCCAATTGTCTATGAGCGCCAAATCTACAAATTCCAATAAAACATCCATTCTTATTTTCTCTCCAATGCCCAACCCAGGAAATGGTTTTCCATTTGAATGTATATAAGAAATAAACATGATACTGTCATCATATAACCCTCTTAAACTAGTTTCTGATAATTCTTCTAATTCAGACATGTCGTTATCCACACCCGTACCCGTGACCGTTTTCTCCCTACCCTTTCCATCGTTCTTTCCCTCTCCTTTCCCTTTGTTTTTAATAGTTTTTACGAATTTATGAAATTCAGGTATAACAGAAAACAACCCAGCATTTTTTTCATTGTATTTTGTTATAATGTTTTTTTTGACATAATAGGGTAATTCAGAAAAAGTAAATATATGTTTTTTTCTATAACTAACTAATTTATAATCAACACCTGACTGTTGTTTTGGTTGATCCATCATAAGCATAATATAATAATCGGGTTCAAATTTGCGTTTTTTCTCTAGTGCATCTTTTAATTGGAAATAATGATTTCCCATTCCCAATTGAATAATATTGGAATAATCATTTTCCTTAAAATACTCCTTTGAAAAAAAGATGAATTTTACATTCAAACAATATTCCATGAGTACAATCGCCCATTGTATAGCCCATTTGTTTCCCCAAAATTCGCATGACATCAAATGTTTCTTGAATTTTTCCACGTTATCCACCGTTTTCATAAATTTAAATTCCTTCATGAATAACGATACATATTTTTTTTCGTATATGAGTTTATCATGTTGTGCTTTTACGGATTTACCCTTTTCTGTTAATAATTTTTTTTCATTTCTGTCCAAAATATTGTTGTATTGTTGTCGAATTTTATCGTATTCGATATTCAGATCCTTTGCGGTTTTAATAGTATCGTTTAATGTATTATAAAATCGATCATAGTTATCCTTATAAAAAAGAAAAACCTCTTCGGAAATACAATCGGCGAATTTTTTGCGCAGTTTTTGAATAGATGTTTGTTGAGCGATTTGAGAGAAAGCATCTCTTACACAAGAAAAAAAACTATCACATCCACCTTCATTTTCAACAATGTCATAATAATTATTTTTCATGTATTTAACTATCCAATTATCAGAAGTTTTATTATGGTATTTTTGAATAATATCATTAGCAGTTGTTTTAGTCTCTTCTTTCAATAAGGGTGGAATTTCTATGCCTTTTGTCAAAACAAAAAAATCTTTTCTATTTTCTGGAATTGTTATAACATTACTCGATATATGTTTTTGTTTTGTATCAGATGACTCTTTTTCTTTCTCCAAATTAGTATAAATTTCGGGTTCCTTATTCGTTTTTTCATGATCAGCTCCCTCCTCTATATCATCCTCACCATCCGCACCATCCGCACCATCCACACCATCCTCATCCAATTCTTCTTCCGTGTCATCCGATTCAATAATCAATCTTTCCTTGTCAATCATAGATTTCGTAGCAAATTTATACAAAATAGGCATTAAACCAACATTTCTCTCTAAATCCAAAGTAACTTTATCGTTTAAATATTCTAAATGGTAATTTGCGTCAATTTCATAAACACCAATTTGAATAGCTTTGTTGTTTTTATTAATCAAATAAATAGGAAAATACAAAATATTTTCAGATTCAAAATCGCGTTTTACTTTACCAATTGCGATAACTACAGGTAAGTCATGAATAAAAATATTATATAATTCTGACTCCATTTTATTGTCATCATGATGAATTTTTTTCAACTCTGGATAACTAATCTGATTATTTAATTTTGATAAAACCATATGTATGTTATATGTTATATTATTATATATTTATATTTATCCTTACATAAAAATATAATTTTTTTATTTGCAATTCAACCCACTACATTTCAACAATATCCATTAATTTAAATATGGATTTACTGGATAAACTTGGATATGTTTTTACTTTTACTCCGGCTAGATGTTTAATAGTTTCTATTATTTTTGTATGATTATCTACACTAAAATTTTTATTTTCATTATTGAATAATTCTTTATTATAAAGAATAAAGATAATTTCAATATATTCATCCACTACAAATTTTTTATTTTCTTCTTTAATTAAAATATTTAAATTGTCCAACAGTTGAATCAATAATTCTTCAATTTTACAAATGGCAATAACATCATATAAAACCAAATTAACAAAGAATGATATTAATGCTTTGCGTTTTTCATTTTCGTTATTCATTTTACAAAACAAATCATAGTTTTCGTCTGGTGAAACATAATAAACATTATTTAAAATATCACCGAGTGAAGCTTCTTTTTCTTTAAAAACCAATTTAATAAATTCATATTTCGATATCAGGTTAGAATATAAATTAGCATATAATTTTGAGTAAAAACGGTTCGATGATACTATATCAAATATTATGCTACTGATTTTATGGGATTCTTCATGAGAAATGTTTTGACTTATTAATTGATCTATGTTAGATATTACATTTGTATTAATTTCATCATAGGTTTTAATTGACATTTTATTTAAATTACTACGAATATTATCTATAAAAACGTCAATACCTTCATGTTGTTCCATTTTAGTCGTACTAAAAGTGCGTATGGTTTCCCAATCGTCATCCTTGACAGGATCCAAATGTTGTTTATTTGACATTCCTTTATGTCTTTTTATAGAACTGTTTTTACCGCTTCCACCGCTTCCAACACCTCCTCCACTACTAGATCCACCAACACCACCATATATCGATCTAGATTGATATTTTTGTGTTTTAATATCATCATTTTCAGTATTTTGTTTTTGAAAATTAGGTGTCTTTATATACGTAGGCGAACCCACTTCAGATGTAAGATTTGAAATTACTTCAACAACATCATCGTTTAATTTGTATTCGAATCCATTTAATATAATATTGTTTATATCATGAATGGTATATTTATATACTTGTGCCATGATTATGTATATATTTGTATATATTTTTATATAGTATTTATAAATTTATATATTATATCATTTTTTTTTCTTTTGATTGATTTAATTATATGCATATTTCTGAGTAATACTGCATTATAATACTTTAATATATAAAATATAGCAAAAATAATTAATATAGCAAAAATAAAAAATATTTGTATATGATTACAGTTTATAAATTGTAATATTGGACGAATAAAATTCCATGAAGATTCTACTGGTGTATAACATATTGATTTTTGATTTTTACATTTATAATGCCCATTTATTTGATTTAAAACTATAATTTTATATTCATTACTATTTTGTAATGAAATATCTAAAGCTGAACCTATTTCATATGCATTTGTTGCTTTTAAGATAATATCGAATACTTTATTCCATATAGGATGTTCTTTTTTAAACGCCATAAAACAACTACAATATTTTGGTTTGGAAAAGGGATATATATAATCTAAAAAATCTATTTTTGAACTAGCAATAAAAATTGTATAATCTTTATATTTTTTTTTATTAAATAAATTGTTGAATGAAGCTCTACATATAAAATCTAGATCAAAATATAATCCTCCATATTTTTTCATAATTATATATCTAGCTATATCACTTTTTAATGCTAGAATATTTAATAATCCAGGCAAATTTTCTATATTTTGATAAACCTTGTAAATGTTTGGGTATTTTTTTAATAAATCTATAATCATATTTTCATGCCAAAAAATAAATTTCCATTCTGGATTCAGTTCTTTAATATTATTATATGATGTTTTTAAATTTTCAGGTAAATTATTATATCCTTGTATCCATATATTATGTACTAATTTTGGTATCATTTTATATATATATATATATATATATATATAAATTATTTTTTTAAACATATTCCAATACATTTTAAACTATTATTATAATATAAACATTTTTTATCATATCATAACATCATATGAATAGTAACACAAAATTTCCAACTGATATTATAAACATAATATTAGCATATGACGGAAGAATAAAATACAGAAGAGACAAATATGTAAATATAATACATAAACATGATGAAAGATATAATATGATTACACCGTTGATAAATAAAAAAATGGAAATAATGAAAGATATAACATTCGCACACACTTCTAGTTTTTATTTTGAATTTGGGTTTGATATAGATTATGGCATTGGATTGTGTTATGATTATAATTTTTCGTATCCTGATAAATTGGAAATTTGTTATTATGATTGGAGAGAAGATGGCAAAATCGAACAAATAAGGACATATTTATAAAGAAAAACTCGACAAGATAAAGATAGATAGATACAACGAATTATAAAAAAAATTGATACAAATAACATAAAACAAAATATATTTAAAAACTACGACCAAATATATATAGAATGACTGAACAAGATAACAAGTGCGAATCGACAGATTCATTTAGCGAAATACGTAGCTGGGATGAATTGGAAATATCAAGTGATTTATTGAGAGGTATTTATGGTTATGGTTTCGAGAGACCTAGTCCAATTCAATGCAAAGCAATAACTCCTATTATAAAAGGGAAAGATATAATTGCACAAGCACAATCAGGAACAGGAAAAACTGCTGCATTTTCTGTAGGTGCTTTATCATTAGTAGATTTATCCAAAATGGAAACCCAAATTTTAATTATGTCACCTACACGTGAATTAACAAAACAAATATCACTAGTAATTTCAAGTTTAGGTACAATGATGAATGGTCTATCAGTATATACATTAGTAGGAGGAACATCCATTGATGAAGATGCTAATAAATTAAAGAATACTCCACCTCATGTTATTGTTGGATGTCCTGGTCGTGTTTATGACATGATTAGACGTGGAAATATTAAAGCAAAAAATATTAAATTAGTAGTACTAGATGAAGCAGATGAAATGTTATCATCTGGTTTCAAAGAACAAGTCTATAATATTTTTCAAACATTTAGCAATGATATTCAAGTTGCTTTATTTAGTGCAACTTTACCAGAATACATTAATAACATAACCAGTAAATTTATGAGAGATCCAGTTAATATTTTTGTAAAAACAGAAGCATTGACATTGGAGGGTATTTCACAATATTTTGTAGCTGTAGATGATGACAAACAAAAATATCTAGCCATGAAAGATTTATATTCATACATTTCATTATCACAGTGTATCATATACTGTAACAGTATAAAACGTGTTGTTGATTTACATGATGCAATGATTGAAGATGGATTTCCTGTATGTTGTATTCATAGTAATATGGATAAATCAGCAAGGGATGTCGCATTTGCGGATTTTAGAAATGGCAAATATCGTGTTATGATTTCTTCTAATGTTACAGCTAGAGGCATTGATATTCAACAAATTAGTGTTGTCATTAATTTCGATATTCCAAAATGTGTTCATACTTATCTACATAGAATTGGTAGAAGTGGTAGATGGGGAAGAAAAGGTGTTGGAATCAACTTTATTACACGCCGTGATGTATCGAAATTAAAGGAAATAGAACAGCATTATGACACGCAAATTACAGAATTACCAGGAAATTTTGAACAACTATTTAAATAAATATTATAAATAAATGTATTTTCATATTATAATATGAGTAACAAAGACAATATAAAAAATAATAAAAACCCCATTCAAATATATTATTTATGTAATGATGACAAATGTAAAAAATTAATAGAAATGATAAATGTAATTGTTTTGAATAAATTATTAAAAAATCAATCGTATATAAATGAAACAAATGATATTTCTGAAGCGGTATTAAAAAAAAAAATAAATGAATTGACTAGTAAATTAATAGTACCACCAATGACAAAAAAGGAATATGAAGAATATACAAATACGAATGTAGAAAAAATAGCAAAAGAAGAAAATGATTTTATTAATAATATGAGTATGAATGGTATGGGTATGGGTATGAATGGCATGGATTCTGGTATGACTACTGTGGAGATGGAACATGTACCACATATACCAAAAGGCGGTAATATTTCAAAAAGAAAATCATATAAACAACAACAGAGGCATCAAAAAACAAAAAACCATAAAAAATCAAAAAGGATTCGTAAAATATAATATATTATTATGCTAATTTTTTATAAATATTAGTTTAATATGACAGTCAAAGAAGAAGTAAAAAAACACGAAATAAAAGCGACAAAAATTAATAACATAAATGAAATTTTTAAATTGCCTATTTTTTATCTTGATAAAAAAACAGAATTAAAAGAGAATATCATAACAGATTTAGAACTAATAAAAACAATTGATACAGATGCATCCTGTACCCCTATTTTATATAATACATTTCAACCAATCAATTGTTTAGCAAAAAAGACATTGGAACAAATTCCAAATTATTATTCCTATGATGTCAATTTTTTGAATGATACACAACATTTATTAAAATCATATAAATCATGTTTATCGGAACAAACAGAATCCGATACCCAAACTCCTGAAAAACCAGATTTCGATGAAATAGTCAAATTATGGGACGAAATAAAGTTTGACACAGGTTTTAGAGAAAAATATAATTACATGGATTGGAGTTATTTTTTATATTTAAATGAATCACAATTGTTTTTGCAATTGATGAGTTTTTATAATATGACTTCACCCATTATCTCTCTATTTGTGCCTGTTTTCATATTAATAGTACCTTTTTTTATAATAAAAGCTCGTGGTTTATCCGTATCCATTAAAGAATATATTGATATATTGAAAATATTAGCGGGAAATCATGCCATTGGAAAACTATTTACTCAATTTCATAAAGTTAAATTAGATCAAAAATTATACATGCTAATATCCGCAGGGTTTTATATATTTTCAATTTACCAAAATATTCTTACATGCATTCGATTTCATTTTAATATTAAAAAAATACATAATTATTTGAAAAAGTTTAAGGGTTATTTACAATATACATTGGCTAATATGGAAAATTTAGAATCCTTGGTATTAAAATTGAAAAATAAAACATACACGGGTTTTATCGAAGAAATGAAAAAACACAAGGCTATTTTGGAGGAATATAAGAATAATTTAGAGAAGATTACTGATTTTCAAGTTTCTTTTAGAAAATTGGCAGAAATAGGAACAGTGTTGAAATACTTTTATCAATTGAATTACAATGAAACATATAATACATCCTTTTTGTATTCATTTGGATTTAATGGATATATTGATAATTTAGAAGGTTTAATAGATAATATTCAAAAGGAGAATTTACATTTTGCTGATTTTAATACCAAGTCCAAGTCCAAGTCCAAGTCCAAATCCAAGAACTCCAATATATTAAAGAAATCATATTATGCAGCATTAATAAACAAAAATCCAGTTAAAAATGATGTCAAATTGGATAAAGCAATGATAATAACTGGTCCAAATGCTTCTGGAAAAACAACCGTATTAAAATCCGCACTAATAAACGTTATATTATCACAACAATTTGGTTGTGGATTTTATGAAGAAGCCTCTTTAACACCTTATAAATTTATTCACTGCTACTTAAATATTCCTGATACATCAGGTAGAGATAGTTTATTTCAAGCAGAAGCTAGAAGATGTAAAGAAATTATAGATACAATAAAAGACAATAATGAAGCAGAAGATGATTCTCATTTTTGTGTTTTTGATGAAATATATTCAGGAACGAATCCAGATGAAGCTGTAATAAGTGCTTTAGCTTTTATGCAATATTTGGTAAAGATTGAAAACGTACAATGCATAATGACAACTCATTTTATCAAAGTATGCAAAAAATTAAACAAAAACAAACGTGTTAAAAATTATCATATGCATGTGGATGTAACCACCAATAACGATTTTTCATATACATATAAAATGAAGGAAGGCATTTCAGAAATTCATGGAGGTATCAAAGTTTTGAATGATATGAATTATCCTAGAGAAATAATTAATAATACGAGAAATAAAATCGGTCAAAATAAAAAATCAAAAAGTCCCGAATAAAATAAAAATATATATTGTATTCGTTTAACATATAAATATAATTATATATATATCAATTAATAGGCATATCAAATAACAGCAAAAATGGCAATAACCGATATATTTTCCACATCATTATTAATTAGTTTAGCAATATGTTTGTTACTAGTTGGTAGTGTATTTATGTACTTTAATCAAAAAATAGCAGATCAAAATCATAAGATAACTTCTATGTTTGATTTAGTATCAACTATGGCAGAAGAAGTTAATTCTGTGAAATACCATGTACAAATGGTTGCAAGTAGAGTGGGTATTCCAATGGGAATGCAACCACCACAACAACAAACACAAACTCAACCACCAGTTATGAATGGTGGTGTTGTTAATTCATTTAATACTAACAGCAATTTAATTACAATTTCAGAAGACGAAGAAGATGATGACGAAGATAGTGACGATGAAGATGAAGAAGACGACGATGATGAAGACGATGAAGACAATGAAGACGACGAAGACGACGAAGACGATGATGATGAGGATGATGATGATGAAGAAAATTCAGATGATCAAGACATTAAAATTAATGAAGAAGATGAAGATTTAGATAGTGAAAACTTTGATAATTTAAATTTTGAAGCTGTAGCAGATTCAGCATTAAATGAATCTGATATGAAAAATTTGAAAACAATTAATATCAATATTTCATCGAATGATAATGATAATGATAATGAAGAAGAAATAGAAATTGAATCGGAAGATGTTTCTGATGTAAATATTAAAAATGTTGAAGTATTGGATTACAAGAAATTATCATTAAATAAACTTCGAAGCATAGTCACTGAAAAAGGAATGGTTACTGATGCTTCAAAATTAAAGAAACATGAATTGTTAAAATTACTAGAAGTTGAATAAAACCTAAAAAACCCAACCAAATAAAAAACCATTAATAAAAAACCATTAAAAATATATTATCTAATTATACTACATATAGATATATTTAGATAACATAACATTTGAAAATATGAGTTGGGCAACATGTTACTCTGGATCAAACAATATTCATTTTGATTTTCCTCCTATTATGGCAGACGGTAGAAATTATGCTTCATGGCAACCAGAAGCAGTTATTAATAAACGAATTCAAAGACAAGAAAATATCCAATCAAATTGGCAATATAGGCAATATTTAACAAACAATGGTATGAAAATAATGAATTATAATAACATGTCAGCATGTTACGATTTAGGAATGCCATGTAGTGTGTCAGATCAACAATCTACACCTTCCAGCAACGTACCTATTATGTACAATTCTTTATTTGACACGGGATCTCCCGGTTTTGGATATCAAAACAGTGATTTAAAAAATCCATACTTATCTAGACAACAGTTAGAAGCAAAAATGATCTCTCCTTATTTTACACCAGATTCATTAGGTCAATTGGGTATAAATCACAATGCCAATAACAACCTCAATGTCACACCAACTAACATCAATTACACTAAATAAACACATAAATCATAATTTATTTACAAAAAATAAAATATGATTAAAAAAACCGAAAATCAGATAATCCAACTACCCAAGAGACATTTAAGCACGTCTAAGTACGTCTAAGCACGTGTGTTCTTGGATTTACGGCAATAACGACGCTTGGTACCAGAAGCATATTTGCATCCAACAGTACGTTTGCATACAGCAGAACGTTTAACTTTTCTGCATGTTGAGTTTTTAACACGGCGTCTGTAAATGGCCTTTTTGTTTGTTTTACTGCGAGTAGTCATTGGCATGATATATATATTATACGTATATTTTTTTTTTAAACGCCTAAATAAAATAAAAATTGTCTTATAAAAATACAACATAAATAATAATCATATTATGTATATATTATATGTCTACTTCGCCATCCACAATAAAATTATTAAGCATTGATATTGGTATAAAAAATTTAGCATTTTGTTTATTTGAAATAGAAAATAATAGTTATAGTGTGAAAAAATGGGATATTGTCAATATAGGAGAAGAAACACCATTATTATGTGGAGAAATAGAAAATGATAAATCAAAAACAAAATCGACAAATATATGTAATAAACCTGCTAAATATACAAAAAACAACAAATGTTATTGTTTAAAACATTCAAAAAAACAAGTATTTCATGTTCCTACGAAAGAATTGGAGCAATCCTATTTAAATAAGCAAAAAATAAACAATTTGTTTGAGTTGGCTGAAAAATACAATATATCCTATGCAAAACCAATCAAAAAACAAGACTTGATACATTTGTTTAATGAATATGTTCTAAATAAATGTTTTGAGCCTGTTAATATAACAAATTCAAATAAAGTAGATATTATTAGCATTGGTAAAAATATTAAAAAAAAGTTTGATGAGATTTTTACCACTAACAACATATATGATAACATCGATGTTATTTTAATTGAAAATCAAATTAGTCCAATAGCGAATCGCATGAAAACAATTCAAGGTATGGTTGCTCAATATTTTATTATGAAAAGTTCGACATCACATAAGCAACATATTGAATTTGTATCTTCTTTTAATAAATTGAAAGAAGTTGCCAAGAATAACAACAACAACAACACCACTATCACATCAGATACACATCCACCTGAAAAAACAGATAAAGCAAAATACAACGATAGAAAAAAATTGGGAATATCGACTTGTTTAGAAAATTTAGAAAAAAGCCACTCCAATGATGAATGGGTGAATTTTTTTAACAAACACAGTAAAAAGGATGATTTAGCAGATTGTTTTTTACAAGGTATTTGGTATATTAAAAATAAATTGTAGATATGAACAACATGCACAAATAAACAAAAATATATTATTATATTCGTACTACTTAAAATTATATGTTCTTAATAAGTTATATTAAATGGATAGTGAAATTATCGATATATCAAATTTGAATGACGATTTGAACGATTTAAAATCGGTCAATTTCGGTGGAGGTATTGAATTATTAATGAATGATAAAGTGAAAGATGGTAAATCAAAATCGAAAGGTTTTGACAGTGATATTAGTCTAGATGATTTAAATAAATTAGAAAATGAATTGAATGAATTATCAGACACCACCAATAGTTTTAATATTGATTCTGGATCCTCCAGCTATACACCAAAATCAGATATTTTTTCTGCATCCACATCAAGCGAACGACCATCATTAGGTGTTCGTTTTGATGATAATACATCATCCTCTGGACCATCTATATCCATAGGACAATCAACAGTAGAAACAGGAGATGCAAATTCAAAAACATGGGATGGATTTAGTAAATTTAATAATGTTCCTATTAACAACCCTGATAAGACTGTTCCAATACAACCTACTATGTCAAAAGAAGAGTTATTGAGAGAAAAGTTCAAGTATTTAAGAAAATTGGAAGCACTAGAAAAAAAAGGTGTTGAATTATCAAAAAAATACAATATGGAATCACCTTTAGCAGAAATGCAGGGTGAATATGAAACAATTATGGAGGAAAAAACAAAACAAAACTCCATCAAGTTTCAGGGAAATATGATGATGGCTGTTATCAATGGTATTGAATTTTTAAATAACAAATTTGACCCTTTTGATATTAAATTAGATGGTTGGAGTGAGCAGATAAATGAAAATATTAATGATTATGATGAAATTTTTGCAGAATTGTATGAAAAATACAAATCAAAGGCAACCATGGCACCAGAATTAAAATTAATGTTCCAATTAGGCGGTAGTGCTCTTATGTTACATATGACAAATACGATGTTTAAATCGTCTATGCCGGGAATGGATGATATTTTAAGACAAAATCCTGATCTAATGAGACAATTTCAAAATGCTGCAGTAAATTCAATGGGTCAAAACAATCCAGGATTTGGTGGTTTTATGAGTGGTTTAATGAATCCAGAACCAGAGATTCCGATGGGAAGAGGACCTCCACCACCACCTATGGCAACACAAGGACCAAATAGTACGCCATATATGGGAGGACGCCCTGGAAACAATAATAGTATGAATGCAGGTATGGGAAGATCCAGTATCCCAAACATGTCAAACATGAACGATGGTATTAATATTCGTGAAAACCAGTCGAATCCAGTGAATATTGAGAGAACACCTAGAAGACCACCACAACAACAATCAACACAAAGACCAGAGATGAAAGGTCCTAGTGATATAAGTGAAATATTATCAGGTTTAAAGACCAAAACAATTAACATTCAAGAACCACCACAACAACCCCAATTTCAACCACAGCAACAACAACCTGACGTAGATTCAATAAGTTTAAATAATGATAGTACAATCAGTATTTCTGATTTAAAAGAATTACAAGGTAGTGGAAGTGGTAACATGCCAAAAAGAAGTAGAAGAAAACCTAGATCCGATAAAAATACAATTAGTTTAGATATTTAGAGATATAACGCACAACAGGCAACATGCAACATGCAACATGCAACTTTCAACCTAATTTATATAATTTTTACAAGAATTATATAAATATAAATAAAAAAGAGTATATATAACAGTATGCATAAGTATGAATATGAAAATGGCATTTTTTTATTTCATCGTGATTTGAGAATTCAAGACAATATAGGATTAATTCAAACAATTAAAAAATGTCGTACCATCTACGCAGTGTTTATTTTTACACCAGAACAAGTCGGCTCTACAAATCCATATAAATCACATAATTCGGTCCAATTCATGATTGAAAGTTTGCAAGATCTTAATGAACAAACCCATAAAAAACTGAATCTTTTTTATGGCAATACAAACAAAGTGATGAAAGAATGTATAAAAAAATGGAATATACAGTATGTTTGTTTTAATAAAGACTATACACCCTATGCAATCGAAAGAGACGATAGTCTATCCCAACTATGTGAAAAAATGAATGTCAAATGCGAAATGACATCAGATTATTATATGTATGAACCAGGAACAATCCTGAATAGTACAGGACAAACCTATCAAAAATTTACTCCTTATTACAATACTGTAAAATCTATAAAACCACAATTACCACAGTTGGTACATCCCCCGTCTTTTGTTTCTAGTAACACACCGAATTACTCCATTTCTCTCCAGGAAGCAATGACAAAATTTACCAAGATCAACAAAAATATATTATCAAATGGTGGAAGAAGTGCTGGATTGAAGGTATTAGATAGTGCGTTAAAAACGCAAAAACATTATTCAAAAACACGTGATATTCTCTCTATACACACGTCGTTACTATCTCCCTATATTAAATTTGGATGTGTTTCTATTCGTGAAGTGTTTCACAAGTTTCGGAGTATAAAAGATTTGATCAGACAATTGATATGGAGAGAATTTTACATGAATATATTGTATGCTCACCCACATGTTTTAGGACATGCTATGAAACCGAATTACAATAAGATACGATGGCGTACAAATGCCAGATATTTACATGCGTGGAAAACGGGAAATACAGGGTTTCCTATTGTAGATGCAGGAATGCGACAAATGAATAGAACTGGGTACATGCATAATAGAGCCAGACTTATCGTTGCGAGTTTTTTAACAAAGACCTTGTTGATTGATTGGAGAGAAGGGGAACAATATTTTGCGCAAAAATTAGTGGATTATGATCCAGCTTCGAATAATGGTAATTGGCAATGGATTGCTAGTACTGGAGCAGATAGTCAACCTTATTTTAGAATATTTAATCCATATAATCAATCAGCAGAGGTGGATGAAGATGCTATTTATATAAAAACATGGATACCAGAGCTCAAGGATATTCCAGCGAAAGAAATTCATAATTGGGATAAATATCACACGGAATACAAAATACACTATCCAGCTCCTATCGTGGATTATTCTGTACAAAAAGAAAAAGCAATCGAGATGTACAGTAGTATTTTTAAGGGTTGAATAACCCACGCATAAAAACCTTGTATAAAATAATTAAATTAATTTTTATAAAAAATAAAAAAACCGTAAAAATCATTTGTTCTATTATTTCTTCGTAGTTATAACGGTATTGATCATCATATATTTTTTTAATAATATTACAAATGAAATTCTGATTATGTGTTAATTTATTTCTGTATTTTTTCTCTAGTACAAATATAGGACAATCCATAAATATTATATTTCCAGTAACATTAATAAATGCTATAACTAATCCAATTAATAAATGGTTTATATTTGTAACAAATAATATTATAATAAAAGTAGTCCAAAAATATATGCTATGGAGAGATAAATAAGAAAAAAATATTAAAAAATCCAACAAACTTTCTGGAATATATTGTGTTAAAAATAGTAATTTGGATTTATTGATAGATTTTGACAAATCAATCGTTTTTTTGTGTTTTTTTTTAATACTACGTTTTTTTTTCGATAGGTTTGTTTGTTTTGTTTGTTTTGTTTGTTGTGTTTCTTTTATTTGCATTTCAATATCGATTGCTTCTAATTCTGATTTCGAATAATATGTATTAAATTCAAAATTTTTGTTTAAAATAAAATCTCGCGTTTCTTTGGGTAGAAACATAGTAATAAGTTGCGCAATAAGTTTTTTATTTTTTTCCACTAAATCATAAGTTTCTAATGCACTTTTATGAATAATACTGGATAATTTCTCCATATTAGTATTAGTATTAGTATATCCTACATTATTTATAATAAAATTGAACCTATTATATATAATACCATCTATCATAAACAACAAAAACCAATAAATGAATAATAACGTCGATACATCTACCGAAACTCTGCCACCAATACCAACCTATATATTTATAGATGGTAGCTATTTTATATTTTATCGATTTTATTCCATGATGAACTGGTGGAAATTGGCAAATCCAATTCAACAATCCATCCCTGTATTAACAACTTCAGGTGAATTACAACAACAACCAACGACACAATCAAATCCAACACCATCTACATCTGCACCAGCACCATTTGAAATAACAGACGATTTCATTGAAAAATACAAAAAAACGTTTATAGAAAAAGTAGAAGAAATACCAAATAAAATTCATTTATTAGAATCCAATATGGATGTTAAATCGAAAAAAAAATTACATACACCATTATCCAAACCAATTATATATGTTGGAAGGGATTGCAAGAGAGAAAATATATGGAGAAATCAATATGTTGATGCATACAAATCAACCCGTGCCAATAACAACGCGGAATCAATAGGCAAGTTTTTTGCAATAACATATAATGAAGAACTTTTCCAGAAAGGAGGTGCTCAAGGAATAATAGAATATCCACAATTAGAAGCTGACGATTGTATAGCGTTATCAGTAAAGCATTTGCTCATAAAGAACGAAAAATGTAAAATATACATAATAACAAGTGACAAAGATTATCTTCAACTTATTGAACCTAGAGTAAAAATTTATAACATGTCCTATAAAAATATTGCAGAAGAGAAAAGTTGTTTAGGTGATCCAAAAAAAGATTTATTTTGTAAAATAGTAATGGGTGACTCTAGTGATAATATATCATCTGTTTTTAAAAAATGCGGTCCTAAAACAGCAATAAAATGTTACGAAGAACCAGAATATTTTAATACTAAACTAAAGAAGGAGGACGCGTATCAAAAATATGAATTGAACCGTTTATTGGTAGATTTTAATTATATTCCTGCGAATTTACAAGAGGAATTTATAAAAAAATATGAGTCTATATTGTAATAGTCGGTTATAACAAACAAATAAAAATAAAAATTGATTTTTTTATGAAACACCAAGACAAACCCACAACAACAACATAACACAACTGCACCAATATGAAAATGAAAGAATATGCGATAGTAAGAATTTTACATCATATATCCAATGCGATAGGAATTTATTTATTATGGATTGTACTCCACTACGCATGTAGTCATCTATATGTTTATTATTGTACGCCAATGTCATTCGTAGGATTTATAACATCACCTGTTGTAGTTCCCCTTCCACATTGTCATGCATTTAGGTGGATTATATACAATGGGGGAAACAGCATCACCAATATGTGGATTATTTTAGGATTATGGGTAACTAAACATTTAGTTGTTATTACAGTTAAATCAACATTCTCAACCAAAATTGAAAATTAAAAATTACAAATTACAAAATAAAAACCTATACTATTAGATTTTTATATTGTTATAATATATATAAAAATGGCAAATAAAACAAAATGCGTAAAAGATAATACCAAAAAATACAAATCAAGGCCTTCCCCACCATTCCCTGCCAACAAATGCAAAGGAAAAACAAAAAAAGGAAATAATGGAAAAATGTTTAAATCAAAACCAGACGTAAATGGTGTTCATAAATGGGTTGCCGTAGTATCTGCAAGTGCTAGTGCAACCAAGACCAAAAAGACAAAGACCAAAAAGACAAAAACCAAGAGAAGAAAATCAAAGAAAGCAGAACCAGTTTCTGAGAAAAAATCCCTTTTTAGTTTTTTTTAGAAATATTATTTTATATTCCAAAATGTATTTGAACTTAATATAAAATAATATATTATTTTATTATATGAAATTAAAATTTATTTCATTGGGACATCGATGTCACATATCATCAATACTAAGTTTAAATAAATTAAGAAATGAAGCATATCCATTTGATAATATAATATATTCAATTGAAGGTATAATTGATTGTTTTAAAAATAATTTTATCAATTTTTTTCCAAAAAATATTATATGTGAATATGTTTTTGTTGGAACAGATCACCCAGAATCAGATAGTAATGGTAATAGAAAATTATTCCGTGGGAAATATGGAAGCTTTACTCATCATGATTTAAATAATGATATGGTAATAGAATCATTTAAAAATCGAATAAATAGATTAAAAGAATATTTATCTAATACTAATGATGAAGTTATTTTTTTAAGAACAGCAATGGATGATGAAGAAATTAATTTATTGAATGAATTAATTAATACTATACAAATTATTTATCCTGAATTAAAATTTAAAATATTTTTAATTTATGATAATAAAAATATACCTGAAATAATTTTAAAATATAATGATTACGCTTATATAGTTAATAGCATTATGATAACTTTAGATCAAAATTCTAATACAAATTCTAATAGTTATAACTATTTATTTAAATATTTTAAAAATATCAATAATTTGGATGATATTAAAATAAATGATGAGTTTGTTAATTCTAATTTAATATTTAAAAATGATGATTATAAAGGATATGCTATATTAGATGGTATATTTCCATATGATAAAAATAATTAAAATTGTATATAATTTTACTTATTAAGTGATTGTAATATATATTATACGTTACAATCAATATTAGATAAGTTTATTATTTCTTAGATAATTTTCTATTTTTTTTAACTTTTTTACTTGTTGTTTTTTTACTATTACGACGTTTTGATTTGCGCTTACCGCCTTTAATGAACCCTTTTTCAGCTTCTTGCAATTTTTTTAATTTTGTAAAAATCAATCATAATCATACGTTTCACTAAATATAAAAAAATATTTCATTAAACTAAATGAAATGTTTTATACTACCTTTGTTTTTAGCATTTTTATCAACTTTTGGCGTAAATGCGCAATCAAACATAATTAAACCAAAACTATGTGTAAATTGTAAATTTTTTATGAAAGAAAGTTTTTTAACTCCTGATGCATATTCTAAATGTACCAAATTTTCATTTATAGATCATGATGATTTTTTTGTAAATGGTATTAAACGACCCGAAACAAAACGATATTATTATTGTTCCACGGCTAGAAATTTTGATCATATGTGTGGCATAGAAGGTAAAAAGTTTGAAGAAAAAAATAAAAATTGATCAGTGTTTGTTATTATTTTACATATAATATAAAATAATAACAAAGCAAATTTCTGTATAAATATTTCTCTAACATGAATATAAAATCAGTAAAACCAGATAAAATGCGAACAGTTACAAGATATATTCCTAGTATAGGAGAAACGATTCTCTTCAAAATAGGGAGGAACGCAAAAAATAATATCGAAATTATTGAAGAATCGCATCCAGAAGACATATGGTTTCATGTGAGTGAAGAATCTTCATGCCATGTTATCGCAGTAATGAATTTAGAACATTATAATACGATTCACAATGGTGTATATGACCCAGAAAAACCATATTTGCGATACAATTTTATACCAGAACATTTAACAAAAAAACAATTCATGCATATAATCAAACAAGGAGCTCTACTATGCAAGGAATATTCTAAATGTAAATCAAAGAAAAACGTTGAAATAATATACACAAATGTAGAAAACGTCACTCCAACAAATATTGTAGGTTCAGTAACTACGTGTAAGACAAAAAATATTGTTATTTAGCTAAATTTGTGCGTTTATTTCATTCTATATTTACGAGTGGTTTTTCGTTTTGATCTTTTAGACTTTTTCGTTCTGCGTTTTGATTTTACATGTTTTGATTTTTTATTTGATCCACCTCTATCGTTTTTTACACCACCACCAACAACGACAACGAATTCCTTGTTTTTTAACACGAAATTCACAATTGGCATATTTTTTTTTAACATGTAGATATTATTGATAGGTTCGGTTGAGGAGGCGTATCCGTAACTTGGACCATTAAATGATGGACTTGAATATAATACACTCTTGGTTACAACCTCACCACGTTTAAGTGTATAAGGGCTATTTTGATCATTCCATAGATTAAGATCTTTCTGCGATATATAAGCTTTATCTTTCTCTTTGTACCCATGTGTATTTATATGATTCAAAGCACTTGTAATAGCTGTATCATCATTCATAATTTTAACTTTAGAGGCTGATATATTATATAACAATATTATTTTTATTTTACAAATATTAAATTTCTAAAATAAATATTTACACAATCATAGATCATTACCCCTATCCTTACCGTTACCCTCTATATTTTCTAGTACTACGATTCCCATTTTTATCATTTTTTCTATTATTATATTTTCTATCACGGTTTCTATCATTGTTTCCATTACCATTCTTTTTTGTACTATTATTATTTGAAGTAGATGTTGATTTACGACTACTACTAGTACTACTACTGTTACTGTTATCTATTTTACTCGGCATAACATTTGTATTCAACAATGACGGTTGGTATTGATATCCTAATAAATCCGCATATGATTTTCGTATATTATCAAATTTAATTTGACAACCAAGATTACGTTTGTCTAAATCCGATATTTTATCACCTGGAAATAATTCTAAATTAACTACAACATAATAAGATAAATTTGGATTCGCATAATAAAATGGAGTAGTTTTATTTGAATCCTTAATCGTAAGAGGTTGATCTAATTTATTATTCACATAATTTTTAAATTGACTATAATAAGATGTACTAGGTGTAGAAGTAGGAGTAGATGTAGGATTAGATGTAGGAGTCGAAACAGTAACCCTAGGAGTAGAAATAGGTGTAGAACTAGGAGTAGTAACAGGACTTGCAATAGCCATTGGATTAGCCCTAGGACTTGCAATAGCCATTGGATTAGCCCTAGGACTTGCAATAGCCATTGGATTAGCCCTAGGACTTGCAATAGCCATTGGATTAGCAATTGGACTACCATCACCCGCACCACCCAACAATAATCGGTTTTTAATTTTAGTATTTGAAGAATAATATCTATACAACTGCTCCAAATATTGATTTAATGTTGTTTTGCTAAATGGAGATGCTAGAGGCCGACCAATCATAAATGCATATAAAAAAATCATGTAAATAATATACGGATGAAAAGCAAAAATATCATTATTATTAAAAACATAACACATATTTCCTCTAATAAAAAAACTCACAGTTTCATAATGATTTCTATCATGATTTAATATATAAACATAATTTTTATATAATCCCCCCCGTAACAACGTAAAACTATCACTGTTGTATATTTTATATTTTTCAATTTTATGAATAGTGATTATTGTATTATTGTTGTCATTGTTGATTAGTTTTTTTTCAAATTCACATGTATTGAGGTCCATATTGTTATTTTTTAATATAGTTACCGATTGAAGGTATCCATCTTTATCCAATTGTTTATCAATTAAATATCCGGATTCTATAACCGAATTTTTTTGTGTATTATCTGTATAATATTCAATTTCAACATAATCACTATTTATTACTGTATTGTTTTTAAAGTTTATAGTCACTTTATCATTATCATTATACACTTCAGTTTTTCTATTCACCTGATTCGGTTTATGTATAATTATGGTTTTAAATTTAAAAACATATTCAATTATATTTATAGCAGTTTGATCTCCCCAATAATAATTATTATTAGGTAATGCTTTTTGTTTCGATAAAGCTCTATTATTTTTATCCGCACATATTCTCATATTATCCAATGTCTGATTTAAATTACCACTAACTATGTATCGATCATCTGGTTCATTTGTATATCTACTAATAATAGAATCACCAATATCTACTCCATAATCAATATTATACAATATGAAATCCGCTACTATATTTCGTAATCCTGCAACAGTATAATTACCATCACTGTCGTAATATGCTATATTTTTATCACCAGTTTTAAATTCATTTTGTCTTGTTTTTAAAACAGAATTTATGGTTTTATAATCGGGACTATTTACTATTTGACAAAAAACATAAAACAAACAATCCCCGTTTCCATCATTCGAGAGAACAGACCATGGTTCTATTTTATAATCATAAAATGCACCTCTGTTAATTGTTTTTAATTGATCTACCGTATTAATTGCGCTACAATTGATTCTATTTGCATTTATAAATCCATTTTTAAAACCATCTAACGCATAAAATAAATATTGTTTTTTTAAAATTTCAGATTCGGGTTGGTTGATAGTATTATTTATTACAGACAAAGGATTTTTGGGTGGTTGTGACATAGGTTGTTGTTGCGTTTGACCCTGAGACGCTATTAATTTATCCGCTGTCATGCGAGGTTTTTTTTGTTGTTTTGTTTTTTGTTGTTCATCTATTATATCGCCAAATGTAGATGACGCACTTGAACCATGTAATATATTTTCATCAACCGATTCTTCAAATTTATTAAAAGAATCAAACATTGGGTTTTCGTTCGCATTCGGAACCATTACATTTTGATATGGATAAGATTGTAAAATTGGTGTTTGATAAGTTATTAAATTCGATTGACCAATAGTAGGGTATAATAATTGATTTGGCTGATATAATGTTGTTGTAGTTGGCATAATCATTGGAGCACTGGGCATAATAGTTTGTACAGTAGCAGTAGGCACATTATACCGGTTTGTATATCCGGTTCTAGGATAGTTACTAGAACTAGTCTGATAATAATTATAAAATTTCTTTATAATTTTTGAAGAATTGGTGGATTCAATAATCCAATCTCCTTTGTTCCATGTATATCCGTAAGAAGTGTATCGTTTTTTATCAATATAAAATGGTTTGTTTGCATTGAACAAGGTATCTAACATAATTTTAATATTATTATCAATAATTCCTTGTTCAGTTGCTTGTTCTAAAGTTCTTTTTGGTTGAGGATAATATTGTGATCGAATAAGTAAGCTGTTAAAATAACTTGGTGAGAAAAACTGTTCATATATAAAATCCTCTTTTTTACCTTTTGGAATCGTTTGAACTATTCTTTTATCTAATTTAATCAAAGGATTAAAATAAACTGTTTTACTAGAAATAGAAGGTAATGTCATATTTGGATAATAAATTGTTTTTGTATGTCCCAAAATTCTAGTATTTAATAATATAGTAATAGATGCAGGATAATAATTTTTCATGTTACTATTATCATTTTTTACATTATCATTATTCATATTATACTTGTTTTCTACTTATATAATTAAAATATTATTAATTATTTAACTTTTTATAGTATATATATTTAATTACCATTCATATATTTTGTTAATGTATTTTTTATATTATCTCCAAGATTTGGCGTGACACCATTTCCATTACTTTCACCTCCTGATCCATTTGTACTTGTAGTTGTACTTGTACTTGTAGGATTTTGTTGTTTTTCCTTTTTAGCCTTTTCTAAAATTTGAATTGCTTGGTTTAATTCTTCATGTGATACTACACCATCGTTGTTGGTATCCATCAATTTATTTAATACTCTATATTGATGTGGAACAATACAAAATGTACTTTCTTCATTAAATAAAAATTCAGATAATACAACAAATACAGCAGTTAAAACTAACGATGTATATATATCACGTGTTGCCATCCATGCCATGGCAAATACTAAAATCTGTTTTGTAATGGAAAATTTTAAATATTCTTCTGCTGACTTGCTAAATTGTACCGATACGAATTTAGAACCTATATTTAACAAAATCATTAAAACACCAGCGAAAAATCTACTACTATTTAAAAATAGAATATGATCATGAATATAATCTAAAAATCCATGAAAACCCTTATATGATTTTTTAACAGGTGTAGGTGCTACTGCACTAGGAAATAATGGATTGCCTGGTGGTGCAGGTGCAGGTGTAGGTGCAGATGTAGGTGTTGATACTAATTTTGGAGTAGGATTCTTTGGTATTTTTGATAATATATTTTTTTTTGATTTATTTTGTTTGGTCATATATTTTGTGGATATTAAATATATGACAAATTTTTTTTTATATATAAATAAAACTAATGTAAAAACACAACTTAAAAAATCGATTTAAAAAACCGATTTATTTTTGATTTATATTGTTTAATGTTTCTGTTTTTAAAATTTTTAAACTTACGTTTTTGAGAATTAAACGTTTCTCTTAAGGAAAATGATTCTATAGAATTGGAATCATGTATGTTGTTATAAATAGCAGAAAATACAAAAATTACAAAAATCACTATAAAACAATATAATAAAATAGATGTAGTTCCTTTTTTAAATTTAAACATGTCTATTTAATATTAACAAATATTTTATGTTTTGATTTTGGGTTTTGTTTTATTGTAGAAAAGGCGCATAATTATTGTTGAATGTTCCTTCAAACGAAGGATTTATTTGCATAATGCTGGAATTGTTTGAATTAAAACCATTTTCAAACCTCATTGAGTTATTGGATTGTTTAGAAGAAATATTGTTTTCTAGAGTAAGTATATCCTGTATTGTAATATTTTTTTTATTTGTTCGTGTTTCTACCACACCCGACATATTATCAATCATATTATCAACCATGTTATTATATTTAGAAATATTTGTATGTCGATTTTTATATTCATATAAAAATACTATTATCCCCAATAATAGAATACCTAAAAATAAATTACAACTAGCTACAGCTAATAATACGACTAATAATACTATTCTCCCTAAATCGTATTCAAAAAAATAGGTTGTTACTGCAAATATTGATAAGTTATTGAAAAAAATAAAATATACAAACAAAATTAAAAATGTAATAATAACACCGTTATACATATATTTTTGCATTTTTTTATTTGGATTAGGATTTATTTTATTAATATACGTCATTTTATATTATAAATATAATATATTATAATATAATTAATATTAATATTAAAATTTCATTCATATAATCAAATTATTATCTAAATTTTTATTAAGAACATGTCTTTAGCATTATATGCATCACCATATGATAATAATGGAATAGATAATAGTACAGATAATTTAATATCAAAAAAAAGATTAGCTCATCATAATAAAACACAAAAATATTATAATAGGGACAATGGCAACAACCAATCCGATAAAGTAAAAAATATTATGAAAAAAATTCATGATAATTCTATGTATAATGATTCAATTGATGGCGTTGAAATGGGGGATTTTTCACCATTATCACCTCCAGAGTCATCAGGAGTAAATAGAACTATAGATAAATCTAGTTTTAAAGAAAATTATACTGGTATTAGTATAGACAACGATAATGATTTTGATAATTACAATAGTAGCAAAAATAGCAGTGTAAATGCTTTAACTAGTTCTGATAATTCAAATTACTACACTATTCCCTCAGATAATAATTCAAAATCATCTATGCAACCAAATCAACCAAACAAACAACCTCAATCAACCCAATCAACCCAATCAAATCAACCTAACCAGGCAAATCAACCGACTGCAAGTAATTATTTAGATAGTATAGAATATAATAATTTAAATAACAACTACGGAGATAACAAATCGGTAGAAGAATATTATAAAAAATTTAGTCCTAATTATAGTTATGGTACCGTATCCAATTGGAATAGAACTGCTCAAACACAGGCTCAATCTAACGCGAACAATATTAATAAAAAAATATATGCAAACGCCGACAGCACTATTAACAGTCCTTTTTTACCGTCATTAATGTCATCCTCTTCTCCCACAAACACTGAAAATTCCATTTTAATAGAAAAATTAAACTATATGATTCATCTTTTAGAAGAACAACAAGATGAACGAACCAACAACGTTACCGAAGAAGTAATATTATATTGTTTTTTAGGAGTATTTATGATTTTTATAGTGGATAGTTTTACCAGAGTCGGAAAATATGTGAGGTAACCATAAATCCTAACCTTATCCCTAACCCCCGAAATATTTATTTATTGTAATATAAATACATGTTTAGAATCACATTGTTTATGAATATAATTATATAAAAAATACATGGTATCTCTCGTTCTATAAAATAAGGTTGATTTGTTTTGGGCACTTTTTATTAAATCATCTACAATAATACAATTGTCTGATATGTTTTCTATACAGAAAAACTCATATTCTTCTTTTTCACTCGACGTGGTGTTTTTCTTTTTCTCCGAGGGCGTTTGTAGTGCCTTTTTTTCAGTAAGTTGCATCAATACCAATTTAAATCCATAAATAAACAACTCCTCCGTGTTTTTACTTATTCTGCCCACTCGAGATTCCTGTTTATCATAATAACAAATAGATCCAACACATGTAATCGTACGTTTGTGTAATCTGAAAAAATAAACGGCTATTATTTGGCCATTAATTACATCAAACAAATAATAAACTATCAGGGTTCCCGATGTGATTTGTTCAAATAGATTGTTTATATTAGGTAAAATAAAAATATTGAATCGATCCAAATGTTGTTCTTTCATGAAATCCAAAATATTATGAAACGATGATTTTGTAACTTCAAAAGTCTGATAATGTTTAAAATGATTTTGTGATTGGGTTAAACTACTCCCTATATATCTCTTAAAATAATATTGTTTGAGAGAAAACACATAAGATTTATATAGACACAATGGCACAACTCCAATGTTATTGTTTGTGTTAGACCTCTTAAAAAGACAAATACGAATGTTTTTATCGTTCTTGCTCACGCTACTATTATCTGTCACTGCATTTGCGTTCGATTTTTTTGATGCATGTATATTCAACAACTGCTGGTTATATATATGGGTTTGTATGAGTTCGTATTTTATAAGTTTTTGTTCTTGTTTGCTTTTATTGTTATCTACATGTAAAAAATCAATGTAATATATTGGTTGTTCGTTAGTATTATCGTTTGATTGTTTAATAAACATACGTAAGGGACGACTTGTTATCACGCCCAAAGGTCGTTTTTCATCTACGTAATATCCTTTTTCAATGTTTTCATATACAACAGGCTCGTTATAAAAAGATATATAACTTCTCTCTAAAACACTATTGAAGACGGGTAAAATATCAGGTTTTTGTTTTGCTTCGCCCGTTTTATTTTGTATCATGGAGAGAAACTTGTTCCACAGAGGATCTTCAACTTTGTCAAAAGACATGGTTTCAATATTTGAAAAATTTGTATATTTGTTTTTGCATGGTTGTTCTAGTTGTATAAGTTGAGGTGATGAAAAATAATACATTATACTATATTTATGAAATACTGGTTGTTGAATCCAAAATCTGTCATACGTAATACGCGTATATATGATATAAATAAAACATAATAATACTATAACTATAGGAAAATATAATAACCATAACATTTGTTGGGTGTGGGGTAATAGATAATTAGATAAATAAATGAAATATTATTTTATATCAACAAAAAATTTAGTATTGATATAATATAAATGAAAAAATATATTAGTTTAACGTTATTTATTGGATCCGCTTTATTAATATGTATATCTACATTTTTTAAAAATAATGCCGACGTGAAAGCCTTGCTTTATTTTATTCTTTTAATTGCGTTACTATTAGTTACAAAATTAAATGCTTTTGCTGTACTAATAACAACATTGTTAATATGGTTAGGTGATGGATTAGTTCAAGAATTCACAAAAAATCAAAAATATGGAGTCGCATGGAAATATTCAAACACGATACTATTAAACACATCTTTGTTTGTATATTCTGCATATGCAGTTGTAATAGTACTTGGATTATTATTGTTTAAACTGATCGATGGTGGTAATATGTTATTATCAAAAACAAAATATATGTATTTAATTTTCCCTGCATTAGCATCTTTCTTGGTACCTATTGTTTTTAACAATTATCCTGATCTAGAATTTGTAGGCTTAATGCTTACATTAGGTTTTGCATTGTTTATTACTAATTTTAAATCGCTTATGGTATTAATTTTCACATTTTTAGCAGTTCTTTTTGATATGAATTTTTATAGATTTAATAGAAAAATATACTATATTCGAAAACCAATTAAAAATGAAATTTATATAGGAACAGAGCCATTGAATTTTATTCCAATGTGGTCACTGTTTTATATATCATCTTTATGTTTTTATAATTTGTTCGCTAATCTTTTCTAAATTATGATTTTTAGATTTTTTGTCCTTTTTCTGCTCTTTCTGCTTTTTGTGCTTTCCTTTAGATGGTGTATTTTGTAATTTAGATTCAGGGTTAGGGTTAGGGTTACGATAAGGTTGTTTAGTCACATGTTCTTTTTTACGAATAAAAAACTTGAATACAAACCAAACAGATAAATATCCAATGTGCCATAATTTTAACATTGGGAGACCTAACACAAAAAAATCTTTATAAACTACGAACAAAACACAAGTAACAATACTATATATTACAAATATAATGCGCCAATAATATTTTTTAGTGCTATTCTCTTCATTAAAATAATAAGATTCCCATAAATATGAAAAAAAAGTAAATGCAATATAAATGGCCGAAATAATGTACTTATTTTTTGATAGTAAAAATGTCCAAAAGGACCTGAATGTAAAAAAATACTGTTTGTAATTATAGAAAAATATAAACAATCCCAATACACTAGCATAAATTATACTATTATTCCAATAAGGATCATTGATAGCGGTCTCTTCTATGGGTGTGTTATTGAATTTTATTAGTATTAAATCACCTAAATATAAATTATAGCATAATCCAAATAAAAATGGGATAATGAAACTGTTTTCATATAAAAAAAGAATTGTTATAATACCAATCATAAAAATTTTAATGTTTTCGGTTACATAAACACTGCATGTCAGTTTGTTATCTACAATTTCATCATATGTTTTAATAAGACAACCAAATAAAAATGACAATGCAAAAACCATATATATTTTTTTATTATCCTGATAGGGTATATTTATTATCATGATGGTTGATAATATAATCACATTATAATTATATTATCGAATTTTATCGTATTTTTATATTACTTATCCATATTGTCTAATGTATAAAACATAGTATTATAAAGTTTTATCAATTCTATTTTTTCTGTATCTGTTAATGTTTCTACATGTATAAGTTGTTGGTTTGATAAACATCTATAATTTCTAACATCGTCTTTTATAATTGAAAAATTATCAGTTAATAATATATTTTTTTTAAATTCGATAAAATAGGTTTCATTAAATTGTTGTGTCAATCTTAAAGTATCATTTCTTTTTGGTCTGGGTTGGTCAGGATTGGTCGGGATTGTATTTATATCCATTGATTCATTCATTTATATTATATTATTATAAATGAATATTTTATTTATTTTTACATATTTTTACATATTTATTATAAAGAAATATTGTAAGTTGTTATTGAACCTATATTTTTCAAAAATACATTTTCTTTTTTAATGTATTCCATATTCATTCCAAAATCTATTTCTTCTGCTTGTTCGTATATATGTCTACTCATTTGAATTGTGTCTGTTTCTGCCGTAGTTTGTAATCTTGCCGAAACATTTACAGCATTTCCAACAACACATAAACGAGGTATTTCATTTCCTAATATTCCAATATTTACATTTCCCATATTAATTCCAATGCGAATACATAATGGAATATTATCAGGTGTTTTTATTGTTTTTACTTCTTTGATAAATTCTAATCCCAATAATATAATCTCTTTTACAACTACTTTGTGATTAAGTTCTTCTCTATAAATATCTCCAACAACCATATAAGCATCTCCAATTGTTTCTATTTTTTGTAAGTGAGAATATTTTTTAATTATATTGTCAAATTGATTATAAACATCATTTAATAACTTAAAAATCGTATCACAATTTTTATACCTGTTTGATAATTCAGTATAATTTACAATATCCATAAACATAATACAAATCATTTTAAATTCTTTATTTGCCCCTGCCCCTGCCCCTGCCCCTGCCCCTGCCCCTGCCCCTGCCCCTGCCTTTATGTAATCTAAATCTAAATCAAAAGGTAGTAATCTTCTCAATAATTCTAACTTTAATTTTTCGTTTGATTTTGGTATTTTATCCACAAACTTCTTTTTACAATATAACATTAAATCTCTACAAAATGGGGTTAATTTAATATTATTTTTTTCAAATTCTTTTATGCTTTTTATTACATGTGATACAAATTGAACGCTTTGTAAATCCATATTTTCACGCACTACAATTTCTTGTTTGTTGTAATTACATATTACAACAATACAAATAAATTTACATAATGTATCTGCGAGATTATATAAAGCATGAATTACTATTGAACTAGATAATTGAGTTATGTCTAATATATTGATTAACATGAAAACAACCCATATTAAAATATATAAATTTGTAAAAGGCAATTGTTTATATTTATGTAATGATTTCAAAAAGAATACTTCTGGTATAGATAATAGAATAGTAGATAATAAATAAATGGTTTGAGTTTTGAATGGAATAACAAATACATGTGGAACAATCGCAATAAGATGATAATGTATATTTATATCCCACACAGATAAATAATTAGCATCACAATACATTTTCAACATTAACGGTGTAGTAAATACCCACATTACACCACGATTTAATTCATATTCCATTGTAGTATAATTATGTGAAACTAAAATATCTCTCAAATGTTTCGTATATATAAAAGACAATGCGACACAATTTTTATCATTTATGGTTGAGATGAATAATCCGTATAAAAGTGTGTATGAATGTAATGCTAACATAAAATAACTAGTTATTTTCAATAAAAAATATAATCCTTCGTTATTAGAAATAATTTCATAATTGTTATTAGGAATAATATAGGGTAAATATAATGTTTGTAATAATTTATCTATATTATAATACATAACGACATAACATAAAGTTGAAATCATATATATATAACTTATATATAATATAAACAATTTTTTAATTACAATTCAAATAATAATATATATATGCCATCGCATAAAAGTAATGATTATAAATTAACGACCGTTCAATATTATTTATTGTAAGACAAATCACAATTAGAAACATGTAGAATTTTCTAATGTTATTCTAGAAGTTTAATATGGTGGGTTGAAACATGCAAATAAGAAGGAAATGTAAGTATTCATTATAGAAAACCAGTTGCTTATAAAGTTAAAAAAGAAAATGTCAAATTCTTATTAGAAGAAATAGAATTTGATATAAAATTTGAAATTATAAAAAAAGAGAATGTATTTTTGAAAAATTTGGGTTCAGTGACAACCTACAATATTTCTCCAAACTAATTAGGTTTTGTAAAAACATAAATATATTGATTATGTCGTGATTTTTCTATATTACCCATATCTATCACACCTTGTAAAATAAATCCTTCATTTAATGCCATACTATTTACTTCATCGATTGATTCCATATACAGTGTATGTGTATTTTTTCTAACTAGTTGATTGTCATTAGTGCTTTTTTTGAATGTTTCATTAATAGTAGCATAATGGTTTTCGTTATTGATTTCAAAAATAGAAGAATATTCCATATTATAGTTTGGAATAGCAACTTTATTTTGAATAATTCGAGCGTTACCTATTGGTTTCTCTGAATTTTTATCATTATTGAATAATCCACTGGATGGAATTGTATAATTAAAATTGCTTTTATCAACCAGATGTACTAATAAATAACCACCAGGCATTAACCAATTCATACAGTTTTGGAAAAATGCTGATTTGTTTTGTATATAGTATATTGTAAAATCCATGCAATTTATATGGGTTAAACTACTTGGGTTTATCATGTTAATATCAAGTACATCACCATGAATGAAATTATTTGCAAAATCAGGATAATTTTGCTTTGCTTTTTTAATCATAGAAGGTGAAATATCTATACCTTTTACAATATATCCTTTTGACGCTAAATTACCTACATAATGTCCTGTACCTGAACCAATATCTAAAATAACACTCTCACTTGTAGGATTTGTATTGTTTATTAATACTCCAATTTCATATTTATTTTTAAATTTATAATAGAGTAAATCATCGTATATATTTGCATAAAAATCGTCATATATGTCACTCATACTAGATTTAACTGAGAATTTTGATTCTAATGATAAATCAGTGCTGTTTAATTCTGATGCTATATCATCACTTAAATAACTAAAATTAGTTGTAAATCCTTCCTGTTTTTGTGATTTATTAAATGATTTGGATATGAAAAATATGACAGCAAATAATATAAAAAATAGTAATACTCTACCCCATGCAGATGTATGCTTGTATAAATCACCAATAGTTTGTATAATATTATTCATGATAGTATTTTTAAATTTAGTCATTTTGTATTATATATAGGTTTGTATTATAAATTATAATGGTTATTTATTATAATTTTATTTTTTCTTTTTATTTTAATCGGGATTTTTAGTATTTTTAGTGTATTTTTTTTATTATATGTATATTAAATCACAATACACATAAATCATGGATAATGAAATTAATGATATTAGATCAGCAAAGGAATTTAAAGGAATAACATTTTCTGAATTTAAAAAATCAGATGTTAAAAAAGAATTGTTAAAGTGTTTAATCAGTTCTAATATAGAATCATCCATCTATTGGTCCGCCGAATTAATTTGTTCAGGAAATTATATTGATTTATGGGACATAATTATTTATTTTTTTAGTAAATATATTCATTTGGGGAATCCTAAATTATCTGTTTATCTAGAAGTAAGAATTCAAACATTTAAAACGATATTACAGAATGGATATGTTCAATCAGAACTTTCTATGCGTAATAATTCAAAAATAAGAAAATTATTCGCAGAGATTATGTTTATATTATGTAGTGTTAAACGACGTCATTGTTTCGAATCAATTAATATAAAAAAGGAGGAATTTGAAATGATAAATATGACAAATAAATTAAAAGCTCCGAATGTTTATTATGCTAATTCTATTTTTAAAAAAGATGATCCTAAAGAATTATTTATAGCAATCAATGAATTAGTATATAATATATCCAATGATGGTAAAAATACGATACAAGCGTGTTATTGGGTTGAATGGATAATGGAGTTTGAGCACATTTGTAAAACGAAAAAAGAAAAATGCATGTGCGAAAGACGAAGTAATATACCAGTCGATAGTAAATTTCAAATGGATATTATATGGATAATATGGGATGTTTTATTGTATTATTCAAATGATAAAAGCGAATTAATAAAAAAAATTATGAAAAGTTTGTTGAATTTATATTGCTTGCGATATGGTAATAGTCAAAGCATTTTTAAAAAACGTAAATATTTGATATATTATGCAGTTTCAATTTTAACAGAAACAATTATAAATATTGGAAACGAAGAATTACTTTCCAATGAACAAAAAGAAAAATTGGTAATTGTATTGAACAAAATAGATAATATTTATAAACAAATTAAGAAAAACGAAAAGTCTCCTAATACAGATTACTTGTTTAACAATACATCCAAAAGTAATTTAGAGAAAACAATTGAGAAACTAGAAAAAATGAATGCATTTGGAGAAGAATTTGTTCCTAGAGTGTAATATGTGTTATATGTATAGACATGTATATCCACATTTATAAAAAGAAAAATATTATGATATAGTAAGTAGAACCATGCGTACATATCATAATAAAACTGCTACCGCTACACGCAAAACCCAAAAAAGAAACAAAACACGCAAAAATTTACACAAATCGCCTGGAAAATCTGGAAATGTTGATGTATTTGAGAGAGAGATAACAGTGCGTTTTCTAGAAACAATCATTATGATAAAATTATATCATTGGAAAACATATAGTTATGCAACTCATAAAGCTACTGATGAGCTATATAGTAAATTAAATGAAAATATGGATAAGTTTATTGAAGTTTTATTAGGAAAGGCTGGAAATCGTATAAATTTATTGAAAACCAATAGTATAAAACTAATGGATTTTAATTCATCTCTAGAGGATGTGAAAAAATTTAAACATGAAATTGTTAAATTTAAAGAATATTTAGTAAATTTAAATTCAAATCCATTTATGGTTAAAATGTCGAATACAGATTTATATAATATTCGTGATGAAATATTGTCTGATATGAATCAATTTTTATATTTGTTATCTTTTAAATAAAACTAATATTATGTTTTATTAGATCATTTTTAATTCTAATTGAATATATATATTAGAATGAATTCAAATAACGATAATGAATCAAAAAATAATATAGAAGATAAATTAAGTTCTTTATCTTCAAGTATTCAGTCTGGTCTTAAATCACTTACAAGTTCATCGACTACTTCACCAACACCTCTAATGGGCGATTCTTCTAATTCAAACACATCATCTAATAAAATATTGGGAATGGATTGGAAGATTTTTGTATTAGTTATTTTTATTTTTGGTTTATTAGGTATTAATATATTTGTATATTTAGCAGTTGGTACGCAAGATGTTATTAATGCGATAAAACCAATTACAACAGCGTTTAGTAATTTATTTCATTCGATTTTTAAAGGTAATATTTTAAATATTTTTAGAAATGCTATTCAAGGAGTATATGATTTGTTATTTATAGCTCAAGGAACAATTAAAGGAGGTGTTTCTGCTGCAGATACATTAACTGTGCAACAAACCGGTAATAGTAATAGTAATAGTAATAGTTCATTTAATAATGTAATAAATTCAAGTAATAGTCCATCCCCTAGCACACAATCATATAAACAACCGACATCTTTACCACAAACCGTTGCATCGAATGGTTCTATTAAAAATAATGGACAATCCCCTACATCACAGCAAATATCACAACAACCCACATCATTAAAAAATATACCTGCGCAAAATGTTGCTAATTCAATACCACTAGCAAATTCACTAAACAATAATGCGTTGGATAAAGCATTAAATACAGCATTAATACAAGATACAAATGGCTCAATGAATATGTCAAACAATACGCCAAATACATTCAATTATACAGCAGACGATTCAATGAGTAATATTCAACAAAGTAAATCTAATTCGAAATCAGGATGGTGTTTTATCGGCGAAGATAGAGGATTTCGTAGTTGTATTCAAGTAAATGCAAATGAAAAATGTATGTCTGGTGATATTTTTCCTTCACAAGAAATATGTATTAATCCTAATTTAAGGCAATGAGTGTGTGAATTGTATTTTATTTAAATTTATATTTTATATAAACATAAAATATAAATGAGTTGTCTATTTAATAGTTTAAGTTATTTTATTAATGAAGATAGTTACAAAATAAGACAGTCAATATGTGACTATTTACAAGAAAATAAGCCTATTATAGATGGCTTAGAAACTCGTGATGTTCTTACTATTGAAAGTATAAATACTGATACTTATATTACTAATATGAGACAAACATCTACATGGGGTGGAGCTATCGAAATTCAATGTGCATGTAATATATGGAATCTTCAAATAAATGTATCAAACTATAGGGACACTGGAAATAGAATAATTGAATTTGTTCCTATAAATGGAAATATTACAAACACTATAAACATATACTGGAATGGTGGTCATTATGAACCTATCAGAAAATAAAAATTATTCTTTGTAATAAATATAATAAATATAATAAAAGAGTATTAGCATATAACGTATAATAAAAGAATGAATGAAAAAACATGGCAAAATATTAAAATTAAACCAAAACCTAAACAAATCGATCAAGAATTATTGAATGCATGTTATTTTGGAAATATAGTAGGAGTTAAAAAATGGTTAAAATTGGGCGCAAACGTAGAATATGTTGAGGAACGCGATGGATGGTTACCATTACATTATGCTGCTAGATGGGGCGATTTAGAGATGTTAAATTTGTTGATAAAATATGGTGCTGATGTAAATGGTAAAACAAAAAGTAAAGAAACCGCGTTACATAAATGCGGAAGATGGGATAGAAAAGATGCTGCTATTATATTACTGCAATTAGGTGCTGATCCGAGTGTTAAAAATAGTGATGGTAATAAAGCATCTCATATGACTGTAGATCCTGAATTGAAATTTCTTTTGGATAATTTCAGCGAATATAAAGAAATTATAAAAACAAAAGTAACCAAATATATGTCTAGCTAGAATTGACAGAAGTTAAACCTTTAAAATTAATAGGAAATTTATTTCCATCTATTGCAGAAGATGTATTTATTCTACTTTTAACAAACCATGAAGGAGATCCTTTTGTATAACATAACTCAGTGTCTACGCCATTTTCTCTCGGAACATTTGAAGAACTTGATGGAAAACAAACAAATGGATCTCTATCGCATATGATTTTTGTTTTACCACTACAAATATCCGATATTGTTCCTATAACAAGATTACCGCCGTCTGGAATGTTAATATTTTCTGGGGTATTAACAACCGGTTTAATATCTGGCAATGTAAATTTGTTTTTGGATGGAGTTGGTGGTGGTGGTGGAAGTATATTAGGGACACCACTGGGTGTATTATTATTTGTGGGTAAGACGTTTGCAGGTGTTGGTGGATTAATATTTGGACATGTTATTGGTTCGGTTGTTGTTGCCCCGGTAGTGGCATTTATAACATCATAATTAACACGTTTCAAAAAATTATTATTAGGATCAGTATAAGTCTCTGTTTGAGTAGCATATCCTTTTTTAGTACTCCATTTTCCTTGACATATCAAAGCATATATTTGATTTTTTGTTAATTTATTTGTATGATGTATATAAGCATATTGCAATGTGTTTCCTTTTTTATACATTTTAAATTCATCATCTAGTTTGGTGATTAAAACACGTTTTTTTAATATAGGAATATATATAGTATCGTCTGCATTCAAGTTATTACTAATATAATTAGTTATATCAGTACAAACAGATTCTCTTCTATTCCATGGATTGGTTGATGATATAACATAATTTGGTCCCAAACAACTCATAATTTTTATATGTATGTATGATGATATATGTTATTATATATGTTATATGTAGATAATAATAAACATAATAATGGAAATATTATGTTTATTTGTTGTTGTCGTTGTCGTTGTTGTTTATTAATATAAATATCTAAGGATTGTAACCATTTTTACTATCCGCAAAATACCATCGTAATGATAAATAGTTAGGGAATCTCAATTGTAATCCACTTGAACTTGTATTACTAGCATTTGTTTTAGTAGTTGGACCTCTAAATGCAATTCTTTGAATATCGACAGAATTTAATGCTCTGCTAAAATACCATAAATTAGAAATATATCCGTTAAATCCACCATTCATAGCAACATATACATTGCCATAATTTTGTTTTGGAACTCCTGATAAATTAGTTGATTTTGTAATAACTCCATTTATATAGACATCAAGTGTTGTATTAACACATTTTATGATAACATTTACCCATTTATTTAATGGAATATCTGGAATTCTAATTTCTTCATTAATAACCTCATTTGTGTTCATGATGAGTAATAATTCATTTTTATAAGGTGTTAAATATAAACCAGGGGCATTATTTGGAAAGTTCAATCCGTTGGATAAAAAGCTATCAGTTCCTTTACTAAAAATATGTCTATATACACCTGCATTACTAGAATTAAAACGATTACCCGAAGAATCGATTCCATTCACATATATCCATACCGACCATGTAAATTCAATACCTCCAGATTGATTTATAGATCTAGGTACCATTTTTGCACCCTTTACATTTGGATTTTGATTAATGACTAAACTTTGTGTAGCATCTACCATACCATTAATTAAATGTGGGTTTTGACCACGATTAAATATCACACTTATTAACATGATTCCTAAACGTAATGCTATGATAAATCCAAAAATAACTAATAATAAAAACGCTACTTTTGATATTAAACTATTTGATTCAGAAAATATACTATTACTTGTTGAACTAGAACTAGATTTCGACCCAGAAGGGGTTGAACCTGTACTTTTTAAAGTAAATTTATTATATAAAGAATTTTTATTAGGATTACTGCTCATTTATATTATTAATTGTCTATTATGTATAATTTTATTAAATGTAATATTAATAAGATATTTATGAGTATATTATATATTATATATATAAAAATCATTTTAAATTTTTATATATTTCAGATTATATGGTAATATATTGAGGAAAATCATTGACTGCAAATAAATGTAAAATTATAAAGTAAAAAATAATAGTGTGTTTAAATCTGAATAGTATTGACTGGTGTATTATTTTTCATTAATGTCACATCTAATTTATATTGTCCAAACATACTAGCTAATTTTCCTCCTGTACTTGAATAACCACTATTATAAACATTCCAAGCTTGTTGTGGATTTAATGGTGTGTTCCAATATTGGAATTTTGATGTATATCCATCAAAACCTCCCTTAGGTGTTATATAGAGAGAAGGTGGGTTTGTAGTTGGTATTTTTGCTACACCTGGTAAAACACAGGTTTTTACTAGTTTGCCATCAATATAAACATCCAATGTTCTACCATAAACACTTATCAATAAATTTACCCATGTTTGTATTGGAACATTTGCTACATTACATGTATGTAATAAATTTACATTTTGATTTGGAGAACCTTGACAACTCAAAACAATTCCTAAATTGTTTTCGACTGCACCTAATACAACTAAAGGACATGGATTTGTTCCATATACATTTTGAACACCTGATTGTGTATTTCCACTACTATCTGTACCACCTGGATTCAATCTACCAAATAATACTTTTGGCTTTCCGTAATTATAATTCCAGTCATTAATATAAAACCATATAGAATATGCAAAATTGGATGATGTACCATTGTTACCACCTATTAAACTACTTGCAGGGATAACTACCTGTGTTTGTGCATTTGAAACCATACTAGATAATGTATTACTTGGTCTCATAAAATACATAATAGTAAAATATATCAATATAATGATAAAGATGATTAAAAAAATATTCATTACTGTTTATATATTATAATTGTAGAAAAATAATAATATATTTGATATATTAATTGTTATATTATAGTAATTCGTTGTATTTGTGCTTAATCCTCCATTTTTAAACTTTCTTGGTTTTATTTTTGTATTTTAAATTACGTAATTTTTTTCCTCCTTTACTACTCTTTTTACTCTTTCTACTCTTTCTACTACTACTACTCTTTCTACTACTCATAGTACTGATACTTTTAGTAGTACTATTACTTCTATTAACACCAGCAGGAGCATTATCATCATCAGCATCAGCAGGAGCAGGAGCATTATCATCATTAGCAGGAGCAGGAGCATTATCACCATTAGCACCATTAACTAATTCATAACCATTAAACAATAATGTATCTATATCTGTTGTCATCGTTGTCGTTTTCCCTTTTAAATCATTAGGATTTGCACTGTTTAATTCTATTATCAAAATAGGATGTGTGACTATTTTAAAGTATTTGCCATCATTTTTTCTCCTTACAATATGTGTTTTTGTATTCATTTTTCTCTTATATTGTAAGGAGAAAAAACGATAACAAATATGTGTAAATATTCAATATTTCTAAATAAATCTAAACTGTATATAACATTGTTATCACCACAATAAAAATCTATGATACATAATTGAAAAATCTTGTAAATAACGGTGAAGCCATTACATATGGTGTAGGTATATTTCCATTATTTTGTGTAGTTGTTGTGGTAGTCTGATTAGTATTAGACTGAATTATTGCAGGTGATTGAGTTAAAATAGTTGTATTTGTATCGTTTCCATATTGTGTATATGTTTTTTTATTATTACTTGGATTTTTACTAGGATTAAAAACCACTGTTTTGTTAAAATTAGAATAAGTGATTGGTGGTGTCTTATTCTTAAATAATTCATATAAGTAGTATATTTGTGTATAAGTAAGTGGTTTATTGAAGAATGTCATATTACAGACACCACCACTAATACCATTATTACTACCAATTGTTAGAAAACTTGATACATCTATCCATGGTACTACACCTGGTTGTGATTTTACTAATTGTCCATTGTAAAAAATGTCCATAGTTCCATTATATAAATTCAACGCAATATGATTCCACTTTTGTAGTTGAATATTTTCTAATCTAAATATTTCTTTATCAGCATTTTTATCTAAATGGATTATGTTATTGGATGCGTCTCTCATATACGATGACCCTTTTTTTGTAGTTTGTCTATTCGACGCTGTTAGTCCCCTATTATATAAATATTCATTCATATCAACGTTTGAAGTATCAATGTATTCACGACTATATTTTTGTGTGAATATCAATGTATTTTTAACGCCGTTATATAAAATATTGGGTGTTTCTGCAAAATTGAGAACAGATCCATTGGATAAATATAAATTGCTTGTACTAGGTGGTTCCGAATCTATATATAACCAAAAAGATAATCCATATTGATAATCTGGTGTAGTCATATTTGTTAATTGTTGCATTGTAAATAAATCAGCTTGGTTATTTGTATAAATAGTTTGATTTGTAATTTGTTTTCCACCTTGTAATTGTATTCTTTCAGTTAAATACGGAAAAAACATGTAAATCAATAATAATAAAATCATTATTATTAACAATACAATTGATCCTATATTGGTTTTGCTGTATTCATTATTAAATGCATCTTTTACAGATGAATTTGCATTTTTTGTTATGCTTGATGGAATTAAATAATGGATAGGTGTTTCTATTAAATATATAAATAAACATGGTATATACATGATAACATTATATATTAGTTGAAAAAATGGACTATTTTTTAAATAAGTTCCAATATCAAAAAAACGATATATTAAACTTAAAAATACAACAACAATAAATAAATTGATAAATAATGCTAATATAGAGTGTTTTGATTGAATATTTCCGTAGAGTTTAAAAATATAATATAACAAAACACCAAGACCGCCCATGATTAAAATAAAAATACCAGCATTCAATATATATCGGTATATTAAACTTCTAACAGTATTGTTATTTAAGCTGTCCTTGGATGATATTTTACTATAAGTTAATAATATTGCTATTAAAGAAGCACCTACAAAAATGGAAATAAATGTTATTATCGTGAAATAATTTTTTGCAATATTAAATGGATTAAATATGAATAAACAAATTAATAAAAGTACGAATATAAATAAAATAAAAATGTACATTTTTTGAGTTTTTGGTGTGTTTATTACATTCGATAAATTATTGTTCATTATATAAATATACACATTATATATTTATTATTCATACAATATAGCTAAAAATATATTAATATTACTTTGGTATTATCGATTATTTTTTATTGTATTTATGAATTGTTTTATAAATACAATAATTTGTTAAAAATATTATTTTTTATTAATTTACATTAAATTTTTGTAATTTTGATCGAATAAACATTTGCATGATTTATAGATTTACAAAAGTTTGTGATGGTGTATATTCAGTTACTACTGTAGGATCTGATGTGGATCCTGTAGTTGTGATAGTATAATAATTGGTTACACCATTTGATAATGCTAATTCTGCAAATACATTTTTACCTGCTGTATTTGGAATATTTAGTTGTGTAGCTACAACTCTTGATGGGAATACATTTTGAGCAAGTGTTTGAATTGGAACATTATCAATTTCAAGAGTTGTTGTAGCATCATAATTGTTATTAATCATGGCTAATAATACACCAGTTGTGTTATTATACTTTGTTTGAATTATTTTTGGGTATGCGAAAACTGAATCTAGACTGCCAGGTTCTGATAATAGATTTATACTGTATGTTGTTCCTGTTCCATTATTAACATTTGTTAAACTTACAATAGCATACATAGTATATGATCCTTGTAAAACATTGGATATATTATCACCTACATTAATAATATATTGGTTAGCTAGTTGATTAGTTGCCACTTGTGTCCATGACGATGACGAATATGTAGCATTCGATACTAAAACCTGATTATTACCTCCAAGTGTATTATTAGATCTAACTAATAGAAGAGTAATTGATGATGTAGTAAATGAAGCAAGGTTAGGATTGTTAATAGTTACAACAGCTGTATTAAAACCCATTCTATTGTTACTAGCTGAGTCAATTGTTGAATTTATTAGATTTACCAACTCAACCTCAGCAGTAAGATTATAACCTTGTATTGTTGCGTAATCACCATTTGCCCATGATGCAGAAAATCCAGTAGGATCAACAGTATTTGTACTAGAATTATCTTGGAAGAGTACTTGTTGTCCTGAAAAACTATTACATTTAGTATTACTACTGTAGGATATGGTGTATTTTTGAGAAGTACCACTAGGTACGCTAATATTACTAGTGCCAGTTAATCCAGAAATGTTCAAATAATCATACATGGTGTATGAATTTAAAAATTGATTTTGATAATATGCGTTGTAAACATTATTGAATGTATTAAGATTAAAATTTGGTCTTAAAAATGAATATACATAGAACGAATTAGGACCAGATCCGGAATTATTCATGACAACCCATGACATTGGTTGTGGATTTACGAACATTCTAGTTGTAACAAGATTGATAGCTGGTGATGATTGCATAGTTAATAAATTGTAATTGCTGGCTGATCCTCCTGCCCATGCTGTAGATACAGTAATATTAGCAGTGCTAACATCATAAACATATATATTTTGACGTTGCATACTACTAGCACCATTAGAACTGAGATCTGCATAATTAACAACAGTGTATAAATCAGTAGGAAGAGATGATGCACTACTAGTATAAGCCATATTGACAGTATCGGATACCTTGTTTGCTATTGCTGGCAAATAAATTGTATTTGATTGTAGTTGAGAACTTGGAATAGATACAGCAGTAGTTGATGCGGATGAATTATAATTGTTGCCAGCTACATTAAATGAAGCGTCTAAATTACCATAAAAATAATTGTTTTGGTTCATTGGAACAGTTGTTACATTTGCGTTAGTACTAGTAGCATTAAGTGATAAATCTAAAGAACTAAATAAACCGGTTGTACTACTATATTTACATTTAACGGCAGTAATAGCAGTATTTACTACAGTAGGTGTATAAGTTACTGGTATAGTAGTAACAATACCGTCTTGATCTAATATATTGTCACTTGCTATTTTTACATTATAAGTTCCAGTGTAAGAAGGATTTCCTGATAATATAACAGGATTATAACCTTTACCTGCAGTTGTGTTAAAATAACCAAAAAATTTTGGACCACTAATTAAATTGCCTGAATTATCAAGTAATTCTGCTACTATGGCATTAATATTACCATTATTAACACCGTTACTAATACCACTAGTATTATTATTTATATCAACTCTAATTGTATTATTATTAGTGACATTTGTTGATGATGGAACATTTAAACTTATATCACCACTAGCAAAAGCATAACTATATGGTAATCTAAAATTAGCATCGAAAGGACCAGCAGTAGCAAAACTATTTTTAACTTGGTAAGATATACTATTAACTTTTTGTACATTTGAGGCAGATATATCAGATATAGTGTTATAATACATAGATGATGCACTAGCATCAAGGCCATTAACTTTTTGTGGAACACAAATTAAACCAACAGATGTAGTTTGAACAAGAGAATTGTTAGTAATAGAATTGACAACATTTGATGTATTAGTGTAGTTTATAGTAGTTAAGATTTGTGCAGATACATCATATCCAAAATATGGACTACTATATCTATTGTCACCATTACTACCACTAAGATCAAAAAATTGTGCTGGGAAGTATGTTCTAATATTATAATTATTATCATAGATATCATATTGGATTGGATTCCAAATAGGTAATTGAATTGGTGTAGTTGTTAATATTTGATTGGTAAGAGTAAAAAGTGAAGTTCCCGAAGCATAATTCAAACTACCTCCATATGTATAACCTGGTAACCAACTACCAGTTGATGTTGGAACCATTGAAAGTGTTTGAGAAACACTAGTAGCTGAAACATTGACGCTACTATTACCGTAAATTAAAGTACCACTAGAAGGAGTTATATTAACTGCTATAGGACCGGTACCAAAACCATATGCATAATAAGATAAAGTAGCTAATTTATTATTGTCATATGTTATCGAAGTAGATGGTGCTAACAAGAAATTAGTCAATGTTTGGACACTTCCCAACCATTGTGCCCAATTAGTGCTTTTAACAGTTTGTGTAGCACCACCTGTTGTGTTTGTGTATGTAAAACCTGTTACACGCACTTCTGGTGCCACTCCTGTTGCTGAAACATTTGATATTAAACTAATTAAAGTTGATGTGCTTATTGACACTGAGACAGCGCCTAATGCATCAGTAAATGGTGTGGCTGATTGTAATACATAATTAGTTAATCTATTACTATCTTGATAGCAATCTAAATATATACCTGTTACTTGTTGAGTAGCAGTAGCACCAGATAAATCAACCGAGACACTTAAAGTATTGGAAGAAGTATAGGTAAAACTATTGACAACTAGATTTGAAGTTGTGAGCGACATTTATATCATAGATAAATAAAAAAATATTATAGAATATTTTACTAAATATTAATATTTTTACTAAACAAATATGAATATTCACATATTTTCCATAGCAGTCTTTTTACCATGACAATCTCTACAAAGTGCTATTAAATTTTGAACCTCATTTCCTCCGCCGTTTTCTAAACGCATTTTATGATCCACTTCAAACCAAGCATTCAATTGATTTTGACAATGACCACATTTCCAATTTTGTAAAGATGCTACATATTTCTTTTTTGTTTCACTTACAGAACGTTTTGTTGCTTTTCTTCCATTTCCACCATTTCCACCATTTAATTCACGTGTGTTATTTTGTTCGCCATTAGTATATCCAGATTGTAATAATCGTTTTTCAGATGGTTGAATTCCTAAATTCCTAAAAAAACCACTTCCATACGGATATTGTGTTCCGCCAGTTTGATTCGTTAAATCGTTCATAAAAGAAGAATTATCAGAAGTTCCTAAATTATATCCACCGCCATTTTGCCCTTGCGTTGTAAAATCCAATATTGGACTAATCATATCTAAAGACGATTTATCGATTGGCATATATTTCACCATATTATTCGCATTCATAAGTATTTTCCTAGAGTCATTTGGATTTCGTTTTATAATAAGATAAATGCCTATACCTAACAATCCAAACATGGCAATTTTATAATATTTTTTATAAGTGAAAAGTTTTTTTATAAATTTACCATCATGATATGCGTTATACATTAAAAACAGTGTTATTCCTAAAATTAACAATTCAATTTTCATTTACTGATGTAGCGTAGTAGTATTATTATATGTAAATATTTAACATAAAATAATACACATATATTATTTTTTCGAATAAGAACTAGAAAAAAATTGTATAAATTTAGCTGTCTCTGTGTTACTTTTGTTACGGTTACCAGATTTATCACTATTACTAGTTGTGTCATCGCTATTTTTTTCATTGTTTATTTTACGCATATATCTTTCTAAAATAATGCGAAGTGAATCCGAATTTTCCCTCTTCGCGTCGTCAAATAATTCATTTAGTTCCAATAATTCTCTCTTAATATCCACATGATTAATAGGTTCTAAAGGGTTTTCATATAAATAATGAATAATGATAAATTTTATTTTTTCACAAATTTTAATATCTATTTTTGAAAGTTTATCTCGTTTTGTATAACTCATAATATTTAAAATTGGAAAATAGGAGAATACAAATCCCCATATATCAATCGATTTCAAAAATACCTTTTTAAAATACTCTTGCAAATCCAATTTTTTATTTTTAACATCTGTGTATTTATAAACTATTTTAGATATGTATTCTATAATATAATAATATGTGTATTCAGCAGTAACAATATCGTTTTTTATTTTTTTATAAAGTGGTTCAATGTTTTCATTAAATAATATTCGCATTATTTTATTTATATAACGAATGTGTCCAGTCTTATATTCTTTATTTATATGTACAAAATGCTGTAAAATGAACGCTCTCACGTCAGAATAATATATGTTGTCAGTTGTTTTTAATTTTGACGTTAAATATTCTTCATAACCATCTTTGAAATCATTGTTTAATATTATAACCGAAAAAGGAATATTGAATTGAATTGGACGATTAAAATGTCCTCTCGAAATAGGAAAACTGTCATTTGAATTATAATTAGCATAACTAGTAGATAACCCCCAGTCAATTATTTTACATTGATAAAAATAGTCCATTAAAATATTTCCTGCTTTAATATCAGAATGATATATATGCAAATTGTTCATAGGTATTATAGCATGTGTCAATAGATTCAAAAGCGAATTGTTTATACTTTTGTATTCATCATATATTAAACATTGTTTAATAAAATCATCCAAATCTTTACCACCATTGGGCATATTTATTGCCATTACTGAATTCAGTTTTTTATTAATATTTTTTTTCGTGATTTTTTTCTTGTTTAACGCTTTGCATTTCGTTTCATAATCTTGTAAATCAGATTTTGACAGCTCAGTAGGTTCGCATAATTCAATATCATCGATCAAAAAATAATCTTTGTAATTAGGTATGGTCTCCAACCATTTTTTGTATTTCATTATTTCATTATATTCTTTTTGTGCGTTTTTTGACAACATTAATTTTGTAATATTTTTATTTTTAGAATTAGACCTATTATACTCTTCATTTTTACATTTAATGGCAGGTATTAATAAACAGCCATAACCACCCGAACCCACTACTTTACCACCGTGTATTTTTTTAGTATTTTTGTTTGTTTTAATTAATTTATTATTAATACTCGATCGGTGTTTTTTTTTCGTTTTACTCATATAATAATAACAATAAAAATCAAAAATAGATGATTACTATAATATATATCTATATTATTTTTGTGTATAAAAGTAGATTAATAATCCTATCAACACAATAATAATAGCAACATATATTATTTTTTTCCGCAACCGCATATGTTCTGTCCAGTGTATTTTTTTAGGTTTATATTGTTCATAATATAACGTATAAAATTGTTCTAAAGAAATGACAGGTTTTTCCAATTTTTCGTTTATCTTGTTATGAATAAAATGCGTCCAACGAATGAATGATTCTTTCGAGTCTAAATACGGAACAACTGGATACAAATTTAACATTTTACTAAATTCATTTCCAATACTTTCTATTGGTATAAAAAGTGCAAAATTTTGAATCAAATCATAGTATTTTTTTTTAATAACTGAATTAGGATATTTTGGATAAGTCATTGCGATTGTATGAATAAAAAACCAATAATGTGGCCCCCAAACATCTGGATCTAGTTTTTTATTTTGATATGCCATTAAATTGAAATGATATAAAAAGATCACATAATAAACATATAAATCAACTTTAAAATCATATGAGTAATTCTACTTCTGTATGCAATAATTGTGGTAAAAACAATCATAATATATATCAATGTAAATTGCCTATAACTAGTTATGGTGTCATTGTTTTCAAAATTAATAATAATATATTAAATTATTTAATGATACGAAGAAAAAATAGTTTTGGATATATCGATTTCATAAAAGGAAAGTATTCAATCAATAACATTGAACAAATACAAAATAATATTGATGAAATGTCCAATTATGAAAAAACCATATTAGGATCACAACCTTTTGATTTTTTATGGAAACAACTATGGTGTGAGAATGTAAATTTATCCAATTATAAAAATGAAGAGTATGTGTGTTCAAAAAAATTCGATGCGATTAAAAACGGTATAATGATAGACAATAAACAAGTGATATTGGACGAACTATTAGAAAATAGTAAAACAAATTGGACAGAAACTGAATGGGAATTTCCAAAGGGTCGTAAAAATTACCAAGAGCGTGATATTGATTGTGCTTTGCGTGAATTTGAAGAAGAAACTGGAATATCAAAAGAAAATATAAATATTATAGAAAATGTATTACCATTTGAAGAAATTTATGTTGGATCTAATCACAAAATATACAAACACAAATATTTTTTAGGACTTATAAAAAATAGTGATTCCATTGGATCCAATAATTCTACCATTTTTGATTCATATTCTGATTACGATTTAACATTGTATCAACAATCAGAAGTAAGCAAATTAGAATGGAAAACAATAGAACAATGTCTAGAAAGCATTCGACCTTATAATTTAGAAAAAAAAACAATCATAACAAATGTTAATAAAATTTTACAGGAGTTTATTTTGTGTCAGTGAAATAGGTGTCAATGAATGGTATGCTTTATAGACCCAAATTTTCCAATTGTTGCATTAATGGTAATGTATTTTTTTTATATATTATTAATTCTATTATATTGTTAATAAATTCATTTATATACTGTTTGTTCATTATCATATATAATATATAAACTATTAGTAACAATGCAAAAACCGAGACATCTTTTTGACTAATTTTGGTATTCCAAATAGTATAAAGTGGAATAATTTTTAATAGTAACATCATTAATAATAATAAAAAGACTAAATGAGTCGTTGTTTTACATAATATCATTACTATTAACAATAAAATGTTAGAACTAAGAGCAAATAATAAAGCTATTTTTGGATTATATTTTATTACATGTAAAATGTACAATATGTACCATATAAAAATCCAATAAGAAAAGTATTTAAAAATCATATAATAGTTATGATACAACTAATATAATAAAATATAATAATAAAATATAATTATATTTTAAATGATAAATAATGAGAATATAAAAGAAGACGATGATGAAAGTGGTTTAGAATCAGAAATTGGCTCAGAATCAGAAACTGGATCCGAAATAGAAACAGACGATGATATTATAACACCCATAAATATAGGTGAAACGGAAGAACTTGGTGAAATAGAAGATATTAATGATATTCGAGAAGAACAAAAGGACGAAGATTTCCAAGAGGAAGACAAATCAGAATTAAAAACAGATTTTGATACAAACAACTGTGGAAATTTAGAAAATCAATTCAGTAAAGAATGCAACAAATTTCTTTTAAAGAAAGAATTAATGGAATATGAGTTTTTGTCAGAACATCCCGAAGAATCCGAGTATTTATATCCTTCTTTGAATGATCCTAATTTTAATATTAAAATAGCAGAGAGAAAAGAGTTTAATGAAACTCAATATGACGGATCTTTGCATGATATTAAAGAACATGCTGATTATTTGAGTAAATTAAAATTTGAATTTGCACCCCATCAAATTTTTGTAAGGAATTTTCTCTCGTTTCAAACGCCATATAACAGTTTGTTGTTGTATCATGGTTTAGGTACAGGTAAAACCTTGGCATCCATAGGTGTTTGTGAAGAAATGCGAGTATATCTAAAACAACTAGGTATTAAAAAACAAATAATGATTATAGCATCTCCAAACGTCCAAGATAATTTTAAAATACAGTTGTTTGATGAACGCAAACTGAAAGTAAAAAATGGTTTATGGCAGTTGGAATCTAGTATTGGTAACAATTTATTAAAAGAGATTAATCCTACCATGATAAAGGATATATCCAAAGAAAAAATCACAAGTCAAATAAAAGTTCTTATTAACAATGCTTATACTTTTATGGGTTACGATGGATTTGCCAACTATGTACGAAGGGTTCAAAGTGTAAAAGGAGATTTTAAAAATGAGAAAGAGAGAGAAAAGCGAATGATGATGAATATCCAAAAAGAGTTTAATAACAGGCTATTGGTTATTGATGAAATACATAATATTCGTATATCAGAAGATAATGAAAATAAAAAGGTGGCGTTATATCTGATGTCCCTTGTTAAAAATACAGAAAATATGCGACTCCTTTTATTATCCGCGACACCCATGTACAATAGTTATAAGGAAATAATATGGCTTATTAATTTGATGAATGCTAATGAAAACAGGGGTCTGATTGAAATAAAAGATGTTTTTGATAAAAAAGGAAACTTCAAAGAAGGAGGTGAAGAATTGTTGGTGAGAAAACTAACAGGATATGTTTCTTTTGTTCGTGGAGAGAACCCATATTTATTTCCGTTTCGCGTTTATCCGAATTATTTCTCTCCAAAAGATACATTTTTTGAAAATCCAGATCTTACATATCCATTGTATCAAATGAATGGGAAGAAAATAAACCCGGATGATATTTTAAGATACACGAGCATTTATTTGACAAAAATAGGGGATTATCAATCCAATGTTTATTCTTATATCATTGAATATTTAAAAAATAAAAACAGAAAAAACATTGAGGGTTTAGGATCAGCGAGAGAATTATCAGCATTTGAGTCAATGGAATCATTTGGTTACACATTATTACAAATGCCAGTTGAAGCATTAAATATTGTTTATCCGATTGAAAATTTAACAGGGAATGAAAATGGGGGGGAAGACGGGAATTTGAATTCATTAAAAATGATAGGTGGTGAAGACGGAGAGGGTGGAGAGGGTGGATCGGACGAACAAACCAGGGAAGACAACTCCGAAACAATTACAACACAAATCGATCCTCATACAATGATTGGAAAAGTAGGTTTAGAGAGAATGATGAATTTTGTGGATACAAAAATACCCTTAGAAAAAGGTAAATTTGAATACAAAGAAGAAACTATTTCTCAATATGGACGCATCTTTTCTCTCGACAACATTGGAAAATATAGCAGTAAAATAAAAAATATATGTGATAATGTAATGAAATCAGAAGGTCTCATACTTATTTATTCACAATATATTGATGCTGGGTTAATACCCATGGCACTTGCGTTGGAAGAAATGGGATTTACTCGTTATGGTAGTAATTCTCTTTTTAAAACTCCTCCAACAGAACCACTGGATTCAAAAACAATGAAACCTCGTGTTCGTGGTGCTACGAGTGGTTTTAAACCCGCTAGATATACAATGATTACTGGTGACATTCGATTATCCCCAAATAATGATGAAGCAGTGAAAGCACTCACAAATAATGATAACATGAATGGAGAGAAAATTAAAGTGATTCTAATTTCAAGAGCGGGTTCAGAAGGTGTCGATCTTAAATTTATAAGACAAGTGCATATTATGGATCCATGGTATAATATGAATCGTATTGAACAAATTATTGGTAGAGCAGTAAGAAGTTTTAGTCACAAAGATTTACCGTTTGAAAAACGCAATGTCGAGATTTTTATGCATGCCACTCTATTAAAAGACGAACAAATTGAATCAGCTGATTTATATATTTATCGAATGGCTGAATATAAGGCAATACAAATAGGAAAAATAACTCGTATTTTAAAGGAAACTTCTGTGGATTGTTTATTGAATCAAGGACAAACCAATTTTACACAAGAAAACTTTGCCGAATTTTTAAATAAAAAAATAAAACAAAAGTTATCCGATGGAACTGTTATAGATGATTTTCCAGTTGGTGATGTTCCATATACAATTGCATGTGATTATATGGATAATTGTCAATACAAGTGTCGTCCGTTTAAAAAAATAACCGAAGAAAATATCAACGAAGATACGTATAATTCTACCTTTTTGATGATAAATTCTGATAAAATTAAGGAGAGAGTTCGACAATTATTCAAAGAACGATTTTTTTATAATAAAACAGATTTAATATCAGGGATTAATTTGCAACATAAATATTCGATTTCACAAATATATGCTACTTTAACAGAAATGATTCAGGATGATAATGAACTTGTAGATAAATATGGACGTGCAGGATATTTAATTAATATTGATGAATATTATTTGTTTCAACCGATGGAAATAAACAACGAACGTATAGGTATATTTGATAGAAGTGTCCCGATAGATTATAAACACAATAAAATTCATTTTGAATTAGAACAAGAACAACAACAAGAAAATGAATCCATGTATGTAGGCAATGAGACCATAAATAAAAACAATCGTATAGATAGTGGAATAATAGAGATTCAAAAAATAAAAAAAACACATGCTATAGATGAATTATTAACAAGACTGAAAGAGTATTTTAATTTAGCAATTAATACAGTTTCAATTAATAGAGGTGAAGATGATTGGTATAAATTTATTGGTGTAACAATACAAAAAATGATGACAGAATACAATGTTGAAATTAGTTTATTAATGGAGTTATTGGTTGAACATATTATTGATGTTGAATTAAATTATAAAGAAAAGGTTGATTTATTCAAGTATTTGTACTCTAGTGATACATTTGAAGAAAATAGTTTTGAATGGTATGCAAAATCATATTTTTTGGATAAGATTATCAAAGGCAAACGTTTTTCTGCAATTGTATTATATAATAAAGATAAAAGACACATTCTTATAAATCGACAAGGATCAGATGGTTCTGAAACATGGGTCAATGCTGAACCGGAGGACATTCATGATATTTTACCTTATATTCGAGAGAAATATAGTATAAAAGAAAGTGAATACAATGAATTGGTTGGATTTATTTCGTTTGAATCAAAACAATCACATTATGTTTTTAAAATTAAAAATGTACATGCGAAAAGAAATACGGGAGCTCGTTGTGATGAAAAGACAAAAGCCAAGAACATATCTGTCATCAATGAAATTTTGAGAGAAGAAAAATATACAAAAGAAAATACCAAAACGATGGTGAATCAGGAATTATGTACTTTACAGGAATTTACTATGCGTTATTTTAATAAAATAAGAAAAAATGGGAAAATATGGTTTTTAGATACAGAATTAGCAATGATTTATAATTTTTAGCTATGCATGTGTTTATAATATAAATTTAAAATTGAAATATAAAGATATTAAATATGTTATCTTATAGTATAATAAGCAATATATAATACACCCATATAAGATAAAATGAGTGATAATGATTCAGATAATGATAATAAAATAGTTATAGCTATGGATAAAAAGAATGAACCACAACAAGAAAACATAGTTATAACTATGGATAAAAAGAATGAATCACAACAAGAAAACATAGTAGAGGAACCAACAAATCAACAACCAACAAATCAACAACCAACAAATCAAAATAACCCTCAGAAAAAAAGAGTGGGTAAATCAAATGGATCCGGAAATGAAAACAAAAAAGACAATCAAATGTATATATATTCGAAATCATTATTAACTAGAAATATCACATTACCCATTACTATTATTGGAAGAAATATTAAAGAAACAATTGAAAATGTCATAAATGATCATTATGAAGGTAAATGTTTAGTAGAAGGATATATTAAACCTAAATCATCGAAAATTATTACATTTTCCAGTGGAGTTATAGCAGGTAATAACATATCATTTGAAGTCGTTTTTGAATGTATGATTTGTAATCCGGTGGAAGGAATGAACATTATGTGCATTGTAAAAAATATTACAAAAGCAGGTATTCGAGCAGAAAGTGCTAATGAAATTCCATCACCTATTGTCGTATTTATTGCTCGTGATCATCATTTTAATAATAACAAATTTATTAATATTCAAGAAGGGGATATGCTACAAATTCGTGTAATTGGACAAAGATTCGAATTAAATGATTCTTATATATCTATAATAGGTGAATTAATAAATAGTAACATTAACACAGAAAAAAATACAGTAATGAAAAAACCAAGAATTGTTATTGAAAAATAAAATAATAGAATAAATAAAAATAATATAAAACTGTTATGCTATAATATTATATAACTATTTTTATATAATACTATATGGAAACATTACTAGAAGTAACCGACGTGGATAACACTACCACTACTATTACCAACAACGAAATGATTAATGTAAATGAATTAATTTACATTCGAGACAAAATTGAAAATATGTCAAAATATAACCAAATAAATATTTTGGGGATTTTAAAAAATTATCCAGAAATTACATTGAATGAAAATAGTTACGGTATTCATATTAATTTAAGTGATGTTAAAAGAAATGTAATAAATGCGTTATTGGATTATATCAAATATGTTTATGAACAAGAAAACGAACTGCTTTCTATTGAACAGCAGAAGGAGGATTATAAAAATGTATATTTTGTAAAAGATAATAAAGATAACTCGAAAGTAGTAGTGTAAGGGTAAGACGAGATACGAGAGAAGTTATGAATAAATCGAATATTACTAAAAATTTATTTAAAAGTAAAACTGATATTTTGTTGGAAACGTTGCAACCATTTATGTTTAATAATGATAGGTTTATCGAGGGTAAAAAACATAATCAAAATAGTATTGCCTCTGTAGGCAGTAGTACTGAATTTTCAGTAAATGTTGCATATGATCCGATTCAGGATCAACCAATGCCAACTTCCTTTTGTCCAAAAGAAAAAGATAAATTATTCTGGTGTTTTTTTATTATGAAAAATGGATTTATAGAGTATGAAAAATTGAGATTGGACATAGATAAACACGAATCAATCAATATGGTAGTAGAGAAAAAACTAAAAATAGAATATGTAGATAAATTACGAGAAAACAAAAATATAATTAAAAAATATAAAATTGCTCCATTGACGGATATAGAAAATTATTTGGTCAATGAAAATATGATAGATGTGAAAACATTTTTAATACTATGTATTTTAGAAGAATTGTCTGTCTTGTACTTACGAAAAACTACCTATTATGAATTATCGTTTGTGAGTTCAGACACACCCGCAGATAAACAACATGTTGTAGTATGTCATTCACCATTTAAATATACATATGAATGTGAAAAAACGTCTTTAGACATCGAAACCTATAAAAACACCTATTATAAATTGGATCAAATAGATAAACCAGTCAAGGGATTTAGCTCCTATAAATTACCTGAATTAGTGGAAATTTGTAATAAACTATCACTTGATCTTGTAAATCGTGCAACGTTGAAAAAGAAAACAAAACAAGAATTATACGAGTCGATTGTTCAGTATTTTTAAACTTTAAACTATTGATATTATTTTAGGTTTTTATATAATTTGAAATTTACTAATTATATAAAAATATTATTGTAATAATAAACAACACATCATTTACGATTCAATTTCATATGAGCAATCATGTGTTCATTTTTAGAAAGTGCGGACATTAATGATAATTCTCCTGCCAATACACCCGACGCAATTATTTTGGCTAATTTACGCGCATGTTTGCCATAATCAGTTTTATGAGATCCTTTCACGCCTAATAAATCTAACATTGCGGATTGTGGTTGCAAATGTGTTCCACCTCCTACAGTTCCCACTTCTAAACATGGCATTGTAACGGATACATATAAATCTTTTTGGGTCGATTTATTATTCGCGATTTCCATCAAAGTCATACAATGGCTACTTTCTACAATTTGAGCAATATCTTGACCACATGCCAGAAACATTGCGGATACGATATTGGAAGCATGTGCATTATTGCCACCTATTGTTCCCGCAATAGAACTTCCCACCATATTTTTCAAATAATTGAGTTCCACCAATTTATCAGGTGTCGTTTTTAATATTTTTTTAACAACGTCTTCTTTGATAATAGACTCACAAACAACTGATTTTCCTCGGCCTTCAATCCAGTTCATTGCGGATGCTTTTTTATCCACACACACATTTCCAGAGATGGATTTTAATTTGGATTTAGGAAAATTGCTTAAAATATACATAACAGCCGTTTCCACCCCTTTTCCTATCATATTCATTCCCATTGCATCCCCTGTTGTAGCTTCAAAACGCAAATACAGATACTTACCCACAATGATTGGTTTTATATTTTGCAATTTGGCGTAATTCGATGTACTATTAAATATTGTTTGAATGTCCCATAGGTTGGTTTCGCAATATTTTTTAATAGAAACAGCTTCTCTCAAATTAGGACATTTAATTAGTGGAGCTCGAGTTATACTATCTTTTATAACAGTTGCATAACAACCACCAGATTCAGTAATTGCTTTTGCACCTCTCGATGTAGATGCTACCAGCGTACCCTCGGTTGTTGCCATGGGTAAATAATATTCTTTGTTGTTCAATAATATAGGTCCAGCAATACCTACTGGAATTGGAATATACCCGATTACATTTTCACAACATCTTTGATATACATCTTCATATGGATAATCTTTATAAGGCACCGTGCTTAGTACCTTTTTTTCAGTAGCACTTTCTAGGTAGTTTCTTCTCTCTTTCACAGCTTCTTCCAAAGTGGAAAACTCTTCTTCAAACGTATGTAGTTTTCTGTTGGATTTCTTTTGTTTTTTACTTTGTTTAACTGGTTCCTCAACAGGTTGAGGCGCTGATAGTATTAATTCAAATAAATGGTGCATCACTGATGTTTATGTATTTATAGAATATAAATTAAAACATATCTATATATATTTTAATAAATAATATAATCAATAATATTTTTCTTAATCAAACCTTTTTATAAATTTGTCAATTTCAATATCAAGATAAAAATGTTTCATAAAATCGATATTTTTTATTAAGTTTATTTCTTCTTCGCTATATTTATATGTTTTTTTAAAATTTTCATATAATTCGTAAATATCTTTATTATTCGTTAAATTATCTGATATAATATTAATTTTTCTATTAAAAATAGTAGATAGTATATTTTCCCAGTTATTAATATCCTCAAAACGCAATATAATTAATGTAATATTATTTGTTTCGTATATTGTATATTTTTTGTAAAAGTCAAATGGTTTTTCAAATATATTAATATTTAATTGTTCGTTAAAATATTTATACCAGTTTGTGTATCTTATTTTTAATAATTTTTCTATATTTATATCTCTAAAAAAATTAATTAATTCGGACATTTCTTTTTTTTCGGAGTACATTAAACACCCTTCACGAATGTGTTTGCCATTATATGGTATATCAAAATCACCATCATTTGGTTTGTTATTAATATTTTGAAAAAATGCAGAAATATTACGATCGAACAAATTTCTTGTAACATTTATTATTAGTGTTTTATTTTTTATTAAATTAGAATCAAAATAATGAGTATGAGTAGTAGGTATTATATTTTCAAATGTTTTTGTTAATGTTGAACTTCCAACCTTTCCAAATTGATAAATAATTAAATTATCGAAATTTTCTATATTTAATTCCATACATATAATTGATATATTATTTTTATATTTGTTTTTGGATGTTATTGTAATAAGCTGTTTTTAATATTCATCACCTTTTCAATAAACATTTTATGCTCCTTGTGTTCTTCTAACATAATTTGTATGTATAATGAAACTAGACTAGATGTAAAGTAAGTTATCGTAAATAAAACTCCACATTTTAATGTATTATTTATAAATTAAACAATATAAAAATGTTAAACTTATTCTGTAAATAAATTTATATTATTTTTTCACTTGGTCTAAAACTATTTAGAAGTTATTAAAAATGTAAATTATAAGTACAAGTTTATATTTTTTTATATGAATAATAACTAATAATTTATGGAATATAGTATTAATCTTTATTTAAGTTTTTTAGTTGGAATAGTTTTAAAAATATACGACGATATTATCGATGAAAAATTGAATGTAAATGTTTTATATATTGATTTTTTAAAATATTTCGTAATAACTTTATTTTCAATTATTTTTTACAATGATATAATATTTTCTATATTATGGTTTTATGTATCATTCCTATCTCATTTGATGGATATATTTTATACAAGCAAATTAGAAAAAAGTAATGATACAATTAAAAATAAGGATTTATTGGCATTAAATGATAATATTTGGAAATATTTGTATGTGATTGCAGGGTGTTTCATTTTTTATCATACAATTGTTAATTATTCTTCGTTTAAAAATTTTACTATATTTAATTATAAAAATTTGACTTTTTTGATAAATATTTTAATTAGCAGTATAATTGTATTAGGAGACATTTATTTTACACCAGAACATTCAAGTGGTAACAAATTGTATGCAAGAATATGTGTTTTTGTTTTATTGAATATATTTATTTATTATATGACGTTTTTCTCAAATTATATTTATCAAGGTAATTATTCTATAATGTTACTTTTCATTGGGTTTTTAATTGCTTCTATTTCTTTTTTAAGTTTTGATAAATTCAAAATGTTCGATTCTTTAAAGAATAAGGAATCAAATAAACATGAGAATGAAGTGAATGATAAAGTTAATAAAGATAAACAAGAAAACAAAGAAGAAAACTAACAAAAAAACGAAGAAAAATGATTAAAATATTACAATACCCTTAATATTGGACAAATCTGGATTATATTTATAAATTTCATAAAAAAACCACACCATAGTTAAAATATAAAAAACAAACAACAAAGGAATATATTTTTTTAAAATATCATAATAATTATATAAAATATATTGAGATATAACCATACATAGTCCAGCTACAATAAATATATCATACAAAAGCAACGGATAATATTTAACTGCTTTATCAAATAAAGAGAACAAACATATATCCCATAATGCAGTTATAAAAGAAATAAATAAAAATCCTTCCAAAATTGATTTTTTTGTTAAAACAATATAATAATAACAAAAATAGACAAATAAAATATATGCTATACTGTATAGCATAATATTTTTAAAAGTAAAATTATTTTCTAAATTTTTGTATCCATTAAGCTTATAACTTTGAATATATGAAACCATATTCATGTAGCTATTCAATTCACTAATTAACAAAATATATTGAAATATCATAAAAATAAGACAGAAAACCAACACATGTTTATAATCTATTTTCATTATAATATATATTATAAACATATTAAATTTTATATACGTAATTCAAATCAAATTTATGAAAAGGCAATTGTTCAAAAATAATCGACAAATTCATTTCACTCAAAATGTGTTGTTTTAATTCTACTAATTTATTATAAACAATATCAAATAATCCATGCTTATGAAACAACAGCAAAATTTTGATTTTACCTTCCTTTGATTTGTCCTTCATCATAACTATAACGTTTTCATCGCTCATCGTTTTAAAATAGGTAATCAAATAACTTATTTTTTCTTCATCAAAATCTTGACAAAATCCTTTAGAATGCCAATAATCCAAATCTGTTAAATTGATATAATCATCTCGTATTTGAAAAAACAAGGAAAACGTAATTAATATCTTTTTTAATTTTTCAAAGTTTTTTTTCATAATAACATTGGTTGATTTATCCATTAATAATTCTAGATTCATGATGAATGCATAACCTGTTTTGTATATCATCATTTTTTCATATTCTTCTAATGATGGTATTGTCTTGTTTTGCATATAATAAATGTCCATACCTTGTCCTTCGTGAATATAAAATAAATATTCCACTATTTTGTTTATCGTGTTTTGGCTGAAGTGATGTGTTATTTCTCTCAATGATTTAAAGATAGCATAGTATCCAGCGTTCAAAGATAAAGGAATACCATATTTAATATGTGAGCACGTTTCATTTCTTCGTAATAAACTATCATCTTCGATATCGTCAATTACGAGAGAAGCATTATGAAAATCATTCGTAATTCTGTTTATCAAATCTATATTTTCACTGGTTATTCCTAATAATTTTCCAAAAATATCGCATAATATTTTGCGTATGTTTTTACCTTTCATATTTTTGTAATATGTTACTGGTTCTAATAAAATTTCTTCCATAAATTAAATATTATATATAATTTATATTTAATACAAAATAATATATAAATATATTTATCACATATAATTTTAAAATTGAATTATAATATAAAAATATATGTGGAATATATATAATAAAAACTATAGTAAATGAGTAATAGTAGCAGTAATAAACTATCAAAATCGTCACCCCTTTCATCTGGAGGAATGGATTTGAAAAAATTTGTCCAGATTTATTATAATAATTCTCCTTTTACAAAAGATATTAAAACAAATCAAGAATTAGAAGTTCGTTTTGGAACAAAGTCAAACAAACCTTTTACTAAAAATGATTATGATAATGTTATTAAAAAAATTAAATCGTTGGGGTTTAATTCTACCAATGAGCAAGGATATTATATGATGCGTATTGACAATGAATATTTGGACGGTAGGACTGGTAAAACGAATATTTCGAAAATTAGAACAGAGTTGTCTGGTATGAATATCATACAAGAATACTGTAAAACCAATAACATTAAAACCCTTTTATCAATGCAAGATCAACAATACAATCAATTTGTTCAATTTATAAAAAAATCACCTGCATTGGTTGAAGGACAACCCATTAAACGAATTGATTTTGATGATTTTCATTTTCGGGTTTCATACAGTAACGAAGAAACTATAAACAAGAACACAGATCGCATTGTTCGTAATATGATTGATGAGTGGGATAAATCGAAAAAAACATTTCGTTATATAAATCGTGTTACCTTTAGACATGATGATTACCCTATCAATGTTGATATTAGTATTGTCAAAAATTCAAAGCGTGAAAATAATAGTTTTCGGTTAAAATCTACATATCGTTTAGATGATTCTGGTGTTTTTAATAATCCAGAAACATATGAAATTGAATTAGAAGTGGATAATACTCGCATTGGTCCTGGTACCGATTTTAATACTCCAGAGTTAATATTAAATGCTTTAAACAAAACAATAAAATTTGTATTGATGGGCTTACAAGGAACCAATTTCCCAGTTTCTTATAGTGAGCAACATATGATTTCACGATCTTATTTAAAACTATTATACAGTGAAAAATATGCAAATGCGAATTCTAGTGCAATGAAAAAAGATTTAGATGCTGAACTGGAAAATAAACGAATATATCCTAGTGATTTCATTGGTCCATCGTCTTATACACTTCAATTACAAAATATTATTCCTATCAATGAAAATATGAATGTTCCTAACATCAGAGAAAATTTTGTTGTTACAGAAAAAGCGGATGGGGAACGTCATTTGATGTTTATTTCCGAAGAAGGAAGAATATACCTAATCAACACCAATATGAACATTATATTTACTGGTGCGGTAACAAAAGAGAAAAAAATAATGAATTCCTTACTAGATGGAGAACTAATATATCACAATAAAAACGGTGTATTTATTAATTTGTACGCAAGTTTTGATATTTATTATTTAAATGGAAAAGATGTACGTGCTTTACAATTTGTTCCATCCAATTCTAACATTCCGACGGATGCGGACAAAAACAAAGGTGCTAACAACGATTACCGTTATCAAATACTAATGAAAACAATAGAAATGATGCAACCAAAATCAGTCGTAAATTCAGATTATTCCGCACCAATGCGTATTGAATTTAAAAAGTTTTATCCTTTTACGAATATAATGTCGCAAAAACAATCGGAATCAAACGACATTTCCATATTTGGAGCATGTAATATTATTATGCAAAAAATAAATGATGGGCTATTTGAATATAATACAGATGGGTTGATTTTTACACATACATCTTTTGGTGTTGGTTCCAATCAAGTCGGACGCGCTGGAAAATTAAGCAAAGTAACGTGGGAATATTCGTTCAAATGGAAACCCCCACAATATAATACAATTGATTTTCTGGTAACAACAAAGAAAAACAAAAATGGGGAAGATTTAGTTACATCTATCTTTGAAGATGGTACAAGTATGTCGAGTTTGAATCAATTGACACAATATAAAACCCTGGTATTACGTTGTGGATTTGATGAGAAAGTGCATGGATATTTAAATCCATGTCAAGATGTTATCGATGATAATTTACCTGATTTCGAAAAACAGGGCAATAAAGACAATGAATCAGGTTATAAACCAGTGCAATTTTATCCATCCAATCCATATGATCCTATGGCAGGTTTATGTAATATTATACTTAAAAAAGACGATACTGGTAATAATCAAATGTTTTCAGAAGAGAATGAAGTATTTGAAGATAATACGATTGTCGAGTTTCGTTATGATTTATCAAGAGAAGGTCAATGGCGATGGGTACCATTACGCGTACGTTATGATAAAACATCCGAGTTTAGACGAGGTATAAGAAACTATGGTAATGCTTATCATGTTGCAAATAGTAATTGGTATTCGATTCATAATCCAATTTCAGAAGAAATGATATCAACAGGCCAAGATATTCCGGATGAAATTGGTGGTGACGATGATGTTTATTATAATCGTATTGGTATTAATTCAAACAATCAAACAAAAGCTATGCGTGATTTTCATAATTTGTTTGTTAAAAAAATATTAATTAAAAGTGTGACAAACAAAGGAGATACTCTTATAGACTTTGCATGCGGTAAAGGTGGTGATTTTTCAAAATGGATAAACGCAGAATTATCATTTGTTTTTGGAATTGATATTTCAAAAGACAATTTAGAAAATAAATTAGATGGTGCATGCGCAAGATATCTCAACTATAGAAAAAAATTTAAACATATACCATATGCGTTATTTGTAAATGGAAATAGTGGATTGAATATTAAAAATGGATCCGCAATGTTGAATGATAAAGCCATTCAAATTACCAAAGCTGTTTTTGGAGAAGGAACAAAAGACGAATCGAAATTAGGAAAAGGTGTTGTGCGTCAATTTGGTAAAGGAGAGAATGGTTTTTCGGTATCATCCTGTCAATTCGCATTGCATTATTTCTTCAAAGACAAAGATACATTACGTGAATTTTTAAAAAATGTAGCAGAAACTACTGCTTTGAATGGATATTTTATCGGAACATGCTATGATGGCAAATTAATATTTGATGCGCTTAAAAACGTAGAAAAAGGGAATGGAATACAAATCAATGATAGTGAAAACAAAGTGAAAATTTGGGAAATTAAAAAAGATTATGATGACGAAAAATTCCCTGATGATAGTAATTGTGTGGGATACAAAATAGATGTTTTCCAGGAATCAATTAATCAGCTTATTCCTGAATATTTGGTTAATTTTGATTATTTGAATCGTTTGATGGAGAATTTTGGTTTTAAAATAATATCACGTGAAGAAGCAAAACAAAAAGGATTACCAGAAGGAAACGGGTTATTCAGTGAATTATATATGGTTATGTTGGATGAAATGAAAAAGAATAAATATACTGGAATGGGATCGGAATATGGCGAAGCAAAAAATATGACAAGTTATGAAAAGAAGATTTCATTTTTGAATAGATATTTTGTATATAAAAAAATAAGACATGTGAATACAAGTAAAGTAATGATCGATGATAATGATATTTATGAAAAAGAAGAAGAAGTTGCACCAGAAAATAACAATATAGAACTTTCCATTAAAGAAGTTGTATCTGTACCAGAATCAATCGTTTTGGAAGCACCTAAAAAAACAAAAAAATCAAAAGATCAATCAACCGCAAAACCTACAAAAAAATTGAAACAAAAAATGGTTATAGAAGAATAAAATGAAAGACAAAAAATTAATAATAAATACAGTTAATACTTAAATATTTACAAGTAATAACTGTATATAGTTATATACATTACATTACAATGAATTATTATATGTTACCAAAAAATAAAAATACAATTATATTTAATATTCAATTTCGACCGTTTGTTCCACAGTTATATATTTCTCATAGCTTACATAATTATATTTCAAAATTAATAAAATTAATTAACTCTAATGTATCGAATAATGTTTGTGATGCTAGCAACAATGCGTCTATTATACATATAAATCAACCAAGCAATGAACAATTTGAAAATATTAAAAATATTATACATCCATATAAATTTATTTATTCGCATGTCCCAAATACATCTATTTCAGTCAGTAAATTAAAACCGTTTTCTAATACATTTTACGATTTTATTGAAATAATTAAATCTTTGAATATATTTGAGTTATATGCAAATAAAAAAATAAATACGTTGTTATTTGGTGAAAACAGTTATGCAATCATGGAATGCATGGATATTATTCGAGAAGATTATAATGATAATTACAATTATATCAATGATTTAAAAAATTACTATTTTATTATTAATAGCAATGATATACAAAAAAAAAGCATTGATTTTTTATTTTACGATTTATTTATAGAGAATATTGGGGACACATGTGTAAATCATAATTACAATATTATCATAAAGATATTACATAGCATATTTTGTTATCAAAACATACATGGTATATGTATAATTAAAGTGGGTGATTTATTTTACAAACCAATAATTGATTTATTATATATTTTATCAAACTCGTACAATAATATTTATATTATTAAACCAATTACATCGGATATAACAAATAATGAAAAATACATTGTCTGTAAAGACTTTAGTATTCATGATAATAATTTAGAATTATATACACAATATTTACTGGAATTTATTAAGAATGACAATACGCTATTAAATGAGATTATTAATAACCATATGAATAGTAGTGATATTCATTTACACAATATAATTAAAAATGAGATACCCAATCACTTTTTAAATAAAATAGAGGAATTAAATATTATATTTGGTAACAATCAGTTAGACGCATATAATTCAATGTTAAATTTAATGAGGCATAAAAATAAAGAGGAGAAAATAGATTCTATCAAAAAAATAAATATTCAAAAATCAATTCATTGGTGTGAAAAAAACAATATACCACATAATAAATTTATAGAAAAATTAAATATTTTTTATAATAATTATATCGAACCAACAAAATCTTAGTTCTAATACATTGTAATACAAATATGGAATAACATTATATAAACTTAAGATTGTTTATATAATCTGTGCTCGTACACGGGTTCGAACCGTGGACCTTCGGCTCATAAGACCAACGCTCTAACCAACTGAGCTATACGAGCTTTATAAAATTATAATAACATGGTATGTATGTGATTTACCATGTTATATATGTTATTTTATTTATCTTTATATGTTTTACTAAAAAAATAATATTTGTGGTAATTTATAAATCCGCAGTAGTTGTACCAACATCATTTATATAATTATCTGGTGATTTTGCGACACTACTACAACTTTGTTTATTTTGTAAGTAATGTGTATATAGATAAGGATTGCAAATAGGAGCTTTATTTTTATATATAAATGGTATTTCTGGAACACCTCCTAATAATGCGGTTGGACCAATGCCTAAATAAATACCTTGCTTTTGATCTTTACTATAACCTGCTAAATTTGTTTCTATTGTATTAACGTTTAATTTTAATGTTCTAGTACTACTTGTAACAGCACCTTGATATGCGAATTGTGGATTACTAGGCTTATACACTACTAATTTGCATCCCTTTGGATTACTTGGACCAGAGAAAGGAACACCATAATATGGGTTATTTATAAAATCATAGAATATTCTGATTGCTTTTTCTCTCGAAGCCGGATTGGAAATGCTTTTTAAAAACTCTGCAAAGTCTTTGAAATTGTTAATGTTCATGTGGTTGAACTCATTTATTTCTTGGGGTGTTAATAATTTTTGATTTGTTATTAGAATAAATAATACCTTTATTAGATAAATTTCAGATGATTCTAATAATTCACTATTTGGTTGACAATTTGCTACATATGTATTTGAGTTTATCAGTGCTAATTCTCCACCAGGTTTTAAAAATGTAGCACTGTTTTTATTACCATACTGAAGTGCTTCAATCGCATTGTAAGGGTCATTCGATGCATTTATGTTTTCACTAGTTTTAATATCATTTAGACCGATTTCAGCACTACGTAAGAAATTAAATACACGTTGATCATAAGTTTGGCAACGATTTTGACGATATTGTTGCAAAGTAGTATAATAATTCTTAGATAAATTTGTACTAGCATATACTACTCTCCTTCTCGCCTTTTTCTCTTCGTTACAACAAAATGTAGGCATTGTTGTTATTGCATTAGGATTTTCGGTAATATATGGTTTATTTGGTTTATAAGAAGCAACAACTCCAAGACCATTACAAATTTGGCAATTTTTATCTAATTCAGTAATATTATCAATTTCAGTTGCTGAATTTTGTTTAATTGAAAATGCACCAGGATTATCTATCATTTGTCTTATTAAACTTCCTTTTGTAGATGATTTAACTGCTCTACTCATGTTTCTTGATACTAATAATGCTTGAGGACTACTAGGGTCTAAATGAGGAATTACAGTTCCTTTTCTGTAAATTTTTAAAGGACGAGCTAATCCAAACTTTTGTGGATAAAAATTAGTTGGATCATTGTTGGTTAAAGGACGAATATTACCAGCAGTCGTACCTACTGGAAAACTGTCTGGACCGGTCCCCTTACATGGAACATAGGGAATTGCACCATTATATACAGATCGATTATTATAACTTGACATTCCTAATGGAAAATAAGCTGTAGACATTTTTATTTTATGAATATACTTATATATACTTATATATACTTTGTTATATAATAAAATATTACTTTAATATAATTTATATATACGTTACAAAATAAATATCAAAGATATAAAATGAAAAATATATTCAATAAAAAACTATTTGATAAAAACCAACTCAGTAACATATGTATTTTCATTTTAATTGTCTTATTTTCATGTTTAATAATTTATCAAATATATTTAGCAATCATCCACAAACAAGATAAAAATTACTCTAAATTAGTAGAAGGTTTTTCTATGACTAATATTACTCCTCAAGGAAATGTTACATGTAGTAGTACAACCGCTTTACCAAATAATTTTTATAATATAATTATAACAGACATAAGTAACATTGAAACATTATATAATAATGTTAATGGTATAGGTAATCAAGTTAATGGAATAATAAATACTAATAATTCAAATTCATCTAATACATCTGTCAATACACCAACACTAAATAAAATAACACCTCCTAATACAATTACATCAAAATCAAATGCATTCGATTTTTGTAATGTAGTTAACACAAATTGGCATAATATAAATTTGATAAATGAAAATATAAACAATATTTTTGATAGTTTAAAACAATTACCTGATGGAGAATCTGCAACTAACAATACTACATTTACTAGTTTAACTAATGTTAACAATATTCAATGTCAAAATCAACAAAATGTACCTATAAATAATGTTTGTCAAAACGAAAATACAAATATTAGTAATATAAATGCTTTACATGCAAATACAATAAGTTTAAATAATGCTGTTTCATCATTACAAAATACTCAAACAACTCAAGCAAATAACCAGTATAAATCAGCATCAATGATATCAAATTCAGCTGGTGTTAATCCCTAATTAAATTATAATAAATTATGTCTTGACTACAAATTATAATATTTAATCAATATATATTATAATTTATAAACAATATAAAAATGTCAGGGACTCCGTCAGGACAAGGTGTTTATTCTTCTGTACCTACATATGATTATCAATCACTTATAAAGACACCAACTCAAAAGAATGTAAATAATGATAAATCATGGAATCAATTCAATTATAATCTTGACGTTGCTGGTGAATACGTAGATTTTATAATGCGTGACCAAAATAAAGTAACTACAACTGGTAATGCATTAGGGATGAATTATTTATTAGATACAAATACACAATGTAAAGCTACAGATTTAAATGGTACTAGTGTAGAAAGATATACTTATATTCAATCCAATATTCCAAGTGGAATGCTTGACAGTATAATTTCAGATATTGAAAATGGATTTAATGCTAATAATTTAGAATTAGCTTTTACACCTTCCATTGATTGTCAAGGGGTTACATTATCAACTATAGATCAAAATGGAATGAATGGGTTTGGTACTGCATGGGTTGCTACGTCAGAAATATCAAATATTAATCCTTGTCAATTTCAAAATGGTACTAATCCAGTAACAAATCAATCATGTGGTGAGTCTTTCGTTAATTACAATGATTCCAAATACGATAACAATTTAATTTATGACAACAAAAAAAATAAAAAAGAAAAAGATGCTATTGAATCTGTTTATTTAACAGGAATTATGGTATTTGGTTTGTATTTAATTTATTGTTTTATGAAAAAAACAAAATAAAATATAATTAGATAAAAACTATATTAGACCAAACTATATAAACAAAAAATTATAATATAATTAAAATGAATTCAAGTGATAATGTAATTGAATTTTATCTCCTTATTTATAAAAATATTTTTTGCGCAAAATACCAGATTAAAACAATTAGACAATTTTGTAAAGACCCTTTTAGAATAATTATGTTAGATTCTAATTGTGGTGAATTTATTGATAAATCCGAAGAATTAAAGAATTTATGCGAATCAGAGAATATTGAATTAATGATTATACCAAACAATTATTCAATGCCAAATACTTGGTCTTCACTTATACTTGGTAATAAATTAAATTACATTTATAACAATATTATAAAAATACGAGAACCAAAATATTTTGCGTTTTTAGACCAAGATATGTTTATGTTTCGTCCATTTAGTATTATTCCTTTTTTAGATAAGTATGGAATGTGGGGAGATATAGATGAACCTGGTACACATAAATCACCAACTATATATAAAAAAGATATTAAACCGGGTCCATGGTACTTACATCCATGGTTATCATTTTACAAATATGATTTTGTTAAAAATCATAATTTAGATTTTAATCCGTGTGCTAATTGTGACACTGGAGGAGCAAATTGGGAATCATTTATATCTAAATGCAGTAATTTAAATAAAGAAGATTATTGGTTTAGGGATAATATTGATATGACTTTTCCTTTTAAAGAAATATCTAATATAGGTCCTTATCCTTATCAAGATCATTATTTTTTATATAATAATAGTAGTTGTTATGGACAAATACAAATAAATAATGGTTTTATTCACATGTTAAATAGTCATAGTGATATATTACATCCAAAAGTCTCGTATATCAAGGGTTTTTTGGATTGTGCTATTTTTAATGATTTGTTGGATGAGCAAAAAAACAATAAAGATTAAATTTATTCATTATTTAAACGCCAAACAGGATAAGCTGTTTGACCATACATTTGATTTGGTGTTGGTCCTACTGCGTTAATATTTGTTATAGGAGTTGCTGTAAATGCTAGTGAAGATTTTTCAATGCCAACTGGACCATCCATGCAACTAGCACCACCTTTATGTTTGTACATGTGTCTTCTTCTTTTTGTTTTTTTGGATTTCATAGTTTTTACATATCGTTTTTGTTTTTTCGATGATCTTCTTTTACCGCCTTTCATAGAGTTATTAGAGTTCAACATTGCTTTGTATTTTTTAATTGAATTGTTCATATATTTTTTCTGAGTACTAATACTATTACTACTACTATTATTACTAGTATTACTAGTATTACTAGTGTTTGAATTGGATAAAGTAGATGTTGTAGATGATTTATTCTGAGGGATTGGTTTTGAAGGAAAGCTACCATCACCATCTTTATTCGTTGCCTTTGGTTTTGTAATTTCATGTATTGAATTACTAGCTTTTTGAAATATATCTGTAAAAAAACCTTTTACTTTATTAGTAGCATTTGAGGTATCACTTTGACTTTTATTCAAAACATTAGTTGTTGTATTTTTTATATCTTTATTAGTATTATCAATAACTTCTGTTGTTGAATCTTTTAAATTATTAAAACTCTTTGTAGAAGTTGTTTTTAAATCATTAAAATCATTTTTTAATTTATCTGTTGTTGCGTTTGATGCATTTTTTAAAGTTGTTAAAAACCCACTTATTTTTGAAGACAAATCAGTTTTTGTGCTAGATTGCCCTTGACCATTTGCACCATTAGGACCATTAGGACCATCACCACCCCATTTTAAAAATGGTAATTTCATACCGCATCCACATTTTTTAGATTTTTTTTTATTGCCATATTTTCTTTTACGAATGGATTCATTCTTTTTTGACCGCATGTAATTATAATTAATGAAATGTATCTTTAATTATAATATAAGAAGAAATTAATTATTTGTTATTTATTTCTTGCCTTTAATTATGCTTTTGTATAACCAAAGCGCAAATAACCCACCTAGTATTTCAACAACGCAGTAAGGAACTATGGCAGTTTTTGGAATCTTTCCAGCCATACCCATACCAATAGCAACTGCAGGATTAAATGCACCACCAGATATTTTTCCTCCAATTAATACTATAATTGCTAAAGTAGCACCAATTGCTAAATAATTTCCTGTGTATAAAACAACAAAAACAAGAAGCGCGGTTCCTAAAAATTCAACTAAATACTTGTTCATGATATATCTATGTTATATAATATATTACAACAAAATAAATTGTAAAACATTATAAACATAGTGATTAATAGTTTTGTCTCACTAATGATCCCCAAGCACAAACTTGTCCATTTCTTAAAGAATAATTATATATAGAACCCTTTTTAGCAGGAGCGGTGCAACCACCTGCCCGTGTAATACGCAACGCATTTTTAACATCGTTTGTATTGTAGTTTTTATAACTTAATGGCGCAGTATTAGGCAATCCGGTTTTTAACGAACTTTTACCAACATTAACGCGCTTTCTAGCGGATGTGTAGAGAGAAGAACATACTGGTTGATTATATTTTGCATATAATGGTTTTCCTGTAATAGGATCTACGGGAATATAACTAAAACTAGTGGATGGATATGGGTCGTTCGTATTAACATCTTTTGGATAAACACCATATGGATTGTTTAATTTTGTTGCTGTTCTAATGTATTCTCTCCTGGCATTCGAGAATTCACTAGCACCATTCGATGGATAGAATTGAGGTGGATTTGGATGTTTTCCTGTTAAAACACCATAACTGTGATAAGGCATAGCAGTTGGATAATTTGATGTAGTTAATGGACCATAAACTGGAGTAACTATAATATCATCAAATTGAGTCATATCTTACGATTGATATATGTTATTTTGATATTTATGTTATTATATTATAAATATATTATTATAATAACATATTATATTTGTTATATGTGGTTTTTATTTGCCTTTTAGATTACTGTCTTCTAGATCTCCTCCATGCACTTTGAGAAGCTGAATTCTCGTCACCACCATACGAATAATCATTATAATTATTATTAACTGCTTTTTGTTTCAAATAAGTAGTGTAATTAGAACTATCATATACATATTTCCCATTACATGCTGCAGGAGGAACACCGGTTCCATCACACATATATTGAATTGCACCAAAACGTTGTTTTAATCCAAACAGTCCTGGACGACTTTGAAATGTTTGACAAGGACCTCCACAAGTATAATAGTCTCTACATAAAAGATCACCTGAGTTTGTTACAACACGAAATGGTGTTTGAATTGTTTTTGCTTTTGTATTCCATTTATTTGCGCCTTTGGTGTTCCATGCATTTGTTAGTGTAAATCTTGTCTGAGCATATAAATCGTTATTATCCACGTCTTGAACTGGTGGTGGAATAAAACCTTTAATTGGACCACCTAAATAGGGACTGTTTGTAGTTTTGGATCGAGGATACATAAACATTCCATAATTAGAAGTATAACTTCCTGAAATAGGATTATTAAGACCAATTGACATTTATTTATAATTGATTTACAAACTATATATATATTTATGAATATAATTTAATTGTGAATATAATTTAATTATGAATTATAAATAAAAAATGGAATAAAATAAACAGAAACAACTAACAAAATTAAATTGGAATTTAATGAGTATGTTGCAAAATTAGAACTTAAAAAACATGCTAAAATAATGGATGTAACACTTTCTGTTGATGTTCTATAACTAATATCATCGGTATTAACGTCTAAATAATTAAACATTTTAATTCCTTTTGGTAATTTATGATAAAATATTAAGTAATAAAATAAATCATAAACTAATTGAACTACAACAGATAAAAAGGTAAATCTGTATATTGTAAATTGATTAAATATTAAGGTATAACATAAACGAGTTAATATTATTACTACCATCATGGTTGATATACTCCATATCGATAGTGTAAAAGTATATTTTTCATGCCATAATTTAAGTGCATCTGTATTGCCTAATGTTAAATATAATGTAAAATATGCTATATACATAACGGTTAATTCAGAATTAATACAACCATTTAATATAGGTAAATAATCACCTATCTTATAAAAATTAGATATATCCGCATATTTCATTATTGTTTTTCTTGTATTGCTTTGATTGCTTTGATTGTTTTGATTGCTTTGATTTGATGAGCTGTTTGTTGAATTGTTGGTATTCATAATTAATCAAAAAAAATATAATATTATATGTTTTAATTATAATATCATGTTATTATTTTTCTAAATAATATAATGTTTTTTATTATGAAATATTTTATGTAAAATATTGTATCAATTGTATCAAATTATAAATGTTCTGTTATTATTCTAGGTACAACATTCATCGATTGTAACTCATGGAATATTAATTTACAAGCATAAGGTATTTTAACCAATGCAAAATCAGTTCTATTATCACAAGTTTTACAATGATGAATAGATGAACTACTATCGTCATTATATGCGGATATTAATCCACATTGTTTGCAAACATGCACTTCATATTTGTCAGATGAATAATACATTCTGTCTTGAGTAAATCTAGACGCACCATGTGAAACCATGCAATCTCTTTCCATTTCACCAAAACGCAAACCACCATCCCTTGATCTACCTTCAGCTGGTTGTCTAGTAAGATTCACCATTGGACCAATAGATCTACTATGTGTCTTATCATTTACCATATGTTTTAATCTTTGATAAAATACCGGACCCATAAATACACTACATTCAACTTGTTCTCCGGTTAAACCATTATGCAATAGTTCATTACCATGTGCTTCATAACCAACTTTTAACAATTCTTTACAAATATCTTTTACTTCGAAATCACCAAAAGATGTACCGTCTCCAAATAATCCTAACGACAATAAAGTTTTTCCTAAAACTGTTTCTTTTAATTGACCTATTGTCATTCTACTAGGAATTGCATGAGGATTAATAATAATATCTGGTTTTAATCCGTCTTTTGTAAATGGCATATCTTCTTCTGGAATAATATTACCAATGGTACCTTTTTGTCCATGTCGAGATGAAAATTTATCTCCAATAACTGGTTTTCTAACAATTCTTAATTTAACCTTGGCAAAATTATAACCATCACCATTTCTATCTATGTAATTTTTGTCAATATATGTTTCTTCATTTGTTCTATATATTTTACTTTGGTCTTCGAATTTTATTATTTTAGTGTGATCATTTCTGTTTTCCTTGATAGGTGTAATTTTCGATATAATGATATCTCTATTTTCAACCAATGTATTTTCTGGAATAACACCCTTATTATTTACTTTATTGTAATTTCCAAATTTCATTCCTTTTGTTTTACTAGGATCTGGTTTGCACCGAATTTCTTCGTCACCATTAATACGCTGTTTGTCTTCATCTTTTTCTGTGTGATAAATAGTAGCAATAAACAACCCTCTGTCAATAGACCCTTTATTAAACAACAACGAATCTTCTTGATTATATCCAGTATGAGTCATAATAGCTACAATTACGTTTGTTCCGGATGGAATTTTATTCAATTGAATCATATTCATAACACGTGTATCAACCAACGGACGAGTAGGATAATTTAATACATATGCGGTTTTATCCATACGATTCTCGTAGTTAGTAACATAAACACCCATTGCTTGTTTTCCTTGCGCACACTGGTAGCAATTTCTGGGTGATTGGTTATGCTCAGGAAATGGAATACATGAACCTAATATGCCAAATATTGTACTAGAATGAATTTCACAATGTGTATAATGCAATATTTTATCAGAATCTTTGTTTTTGTAATTCGACAATTCATCATGATTCACCGATACTAATGAAAAGCTTTGTTCTTCTGGATCTATATATTCCATAACACCGCAATCTAACACCGTATTAGTAAATAAATGATCCCAATTAATTTCCTTCTTTTTTAATTTATCCAAAATAGATCGTTTTAATAAAACGTCATTGTTTTTAACACGCAACAAAGGTCTAGTCAAACGACCAGCATCATTACAAATTCTAATTTCTTTCATTTTATAATCAAACACAATCGACGTGTAGATATTGATAATACCACTATGTTTTTTCTCTTTCAACATCGTATATAACTCGACTGGATTATCTGAAAATCCAACCCAACAACCGTTTATTAATACCTTTATCTTATTAAACATATCACTTGGATGTATATCATTGTTGTTAATGTTAGTAATATAAGGTTCAACATATTCATGTAGCGATAACGAATTGGAATGAATGGTAATATGCGTCATATAACTGAGATTTTTTACAATACCAACGCTTTGTCCTTCTGGAGTATTATGCACTGAAAGACCATCTTTTAAAATAAATCTACCGCGTTTATCATGTAATTGCCATCCAACAAATGGACCAATTCCTACTTCCTCTAATTTAAACTTACTACACATAAAAGATTTACTTCTTACGATTTGTGTTTCGTTTGCTAAAGGAAACAATTTTTTTCGTGGTAAAAGTGTTGGAATTTCACAAATTTTATGTCCAGTAATTGTTAATTCTTTATAAGTACTAAATTTTTTCAACCCTGTTTTTTCATCTGTCCATTGACTTTTTCCTTCTTTTAATCCACATGAAAATCCAAGCGACATTGCTAACGTATAAGCATCTTCTATTATTCTATAATTTGCAGGTCCTTGACAAATACGTATTTCATGTCCTTCAGCCCGAACAGAACCATCTGTATCTATTAATCCAGCTAACAGTCTCAATCGTGTTTCTCTATCATTAGTAAGATATTCATTTGGAATGTGTTTGTTCTTCAAAAGATTGTATTTACGTAGATATTTTTTAAGCGGTGCTTCTTCTACTCTATTACAAGTTCCATCCGAATATGCCTCTTTATTTTTCTTTGAAACTACACTATAACTGTATCTTTTTCCTTTTTTTACAATAGCACCATTTTCTTCCGCCCACCTTTCCCAATAAGCAAGTGTTTCGAAATCAGTTTTATAATTTAAAACAAATCCACTTCCATCACTTAATCCATCACCTAACCACATACCAAGCAAATATGGATCCATTTCCACATCTTTTTTTGTCCAATGAATGCCTTCTGTTTTAAACAATACGAATCGGTTTTTTGTTCGTTTGCTCAATGTTAAATATTTTTCAATAGTTATATCTATTGTATCATCATCGTCTGTGATAGTAGATACAAATTGTTTTGCATCCTCTAAACATGCGAAATATTTTTCTTGAAACACTAAAGTATCACGATTCAAAAAATCAACAACGTGTGTATAATTTCTATCTGTTCTATTTGATGGACGCACTGTCTTGTGACCGCGTATTTTTAGCGTCAAAATATGATTATCGGTTACACGATGTTTCATAAAATTGGATTTGTCTGGAATAATATCATACATATTTTTATAACCTTCACATGTAGTTCGAACACGTGTTGGATTACCCAGATCATCTATTAAAACATCATCCACTTTGATATCAACTGCTAATTTTACATTTCCATCCCACATTAAAATTTCTGTATTCGGATCAAAACATTCTGCTGGGCATAAATAACCCCATGATGTATTATGCAATTTACGCGGTGGAATTAATTTACCACTTTTATCTGTAGGGGTTGATATTCGTCTCGCATGACTTAAACTAGATATATAGGTTAGTCTATTTAACACCTGTGCAACACCTACTTTATTACTATTAATATGTTTAATACCAAAATCACCTGTTGCTAATGCTCTTTTAATACCATTTTCTATCGTAGTAGATTTTATTATTTTGTATATGTTGGTCAAATTAATAATATTTTCGTAATCTTCTGTCGATTTCCATGAACCATTATTTATTTCACGAATTACCTGTTTTTCCATATCCTTTACTAATTTATTAAAATAATTACGAAACAGATTGTTTAATAGCGTTCCAGTCAAATCAATACGTTTATTTAGATAAGAATCACGATCATCACCTTTAATAATGTCAAAATTAACCAATAATAAACGATTTGTCATGTGTCCCAAAAAGTATTTTTTTTGGGTCATAGTATGACAATGTGGAAATAAATCGTTGTTTAGAATATCCATTGTAAATTCTGTTTTTTTGCGAGCACCAGTCTCTTTATCCATATTGATTGGAGTGTACATAGCATGTGTTGTGATGAATTTTATCGCATCTTGTTGGGTTAAATATTTGTTAGCATCAATGATAGATGCATGTAAAGAATCCAATAATTGTTTATTTAATTCATCTTTAATATCCAAAAGAATCATCTCGCATATTTCCTTATCAGAAATAACTCCTAATGCTCGAAATACTACAAATAATGGGATTGGTTGTTTTACACGTGGTAATTGAATGACCAATGGTTGCCCAAAACCGTTATTTTTAGAACAAACCATAATATTTATTTGTTTAGGGGAAATACATTTAAAATCTGGTACTGATTTTATTTCTGCCATCCACGTATATTTTGATTGATTTTTAGAAATATTATAACAATATACTTTATTTTCTGCTGCACGTTCTTGACCTAGTACTGTTTTTTCTGATCCATTAATAATAAAATACCCACCTGTATCAAATTTACATTCACCGGTATAAGTATTTTCTACATGTTTATATTGAGTAAGAGCACAAATATTTGATTTTAACATAATCGGTAATTTACCAATATGAATTTTTGGTAATGTTTTATAAAATGTTTGCATGTTTTCTAGATTTTCACCATTTCTAACAATATATTTAATATTAATATCCACTGTCATAGCAGATGCATATGTAAAATTTCTCAATCTCGCTTCATATGGAAACATTAATTTAATTGCTCCATTGTTCTCATGGATTTGTGGTCGATAAATATTGAAGTTTTCGAAATTTACATATAATTCAAGTGCGTATTTTCCTGATTTTGCGTCATAATCTTGTTCCGATGCAATATGAAGTGGATTAAACATCTCTATTGTTTTTGTAATTTGATAACCAACAAAATGATTATACGATTCTAATTGATGTCTTACTAATCTCTCCAAATGTTGCCCTTCAAAATAAGACTCTATTAATGACCATGGATCCTCCAAATTATATGTATATGTTTCTTTATCAATTAGATAGTCACGTTCAGTTTCTTTTTCGTAAGTATCCATTTTGCAATGTGGCTAATATGATGAATATATGGTATAATAGTTGATATAATAGATAATAATAGGATTTTGATATTATTTGGTTAAACAATAATTTTAATCCTATTTATTAATTATAATTATATTTCAATTTATTTTTTAAATACTTTTACAGCTTTTCAATATTTAGCATCGTTTTAATTCTTATTTTTTCTTGTAGATATAATAATATTTATAACATATCCAACATATCCAACATATCCAATATGTCAAATAAAACAATTAGTATTAATCCGGAATTATTTAAAGTAGGTGGTAGTTTAAATAAAAGTCAAAAAAAAACAGGTATGAATAAAACAAAAAAAATACCCCCTCCTATCATATCACCCAATGTATTAAAAAATCAACTAATAAAACGTATAAAGGAATATAAACAAAAAGAAACGGTTGGATCGTCTGATAATAAAAAAGATGCGAATAAAGAAACATCCAAAACAAGTTCCATGAAAACCAATTTAACTGAATATACAGATGAATTTTATGATTCAATTAATTACTTGAATAGTCTCTCTAAGCAAAAAAAAATAGAGAAAAAACAAGAGGCTTCCACTGTGACCAATGCACCCATCAAAAATAAAACGTTAAAAACATATAAAGAACCTTTTATTGATGTTAATATTGATTTACCGGAAGAATTATTAGAAGTAAAATATCAAGAAATAGAGTCATTTACATCCGCGGACAACAATAATAGTCAAAAACATTATATTATAGATAACGAGACACCCTATGGTTGTTTAAAAAATGGAATAAAACCTACATATAAGACTTGGAATCAAACTAAGAAAAAATACGAGATTACTACTCCAACAGAAAGCTTACAAATTGAAAAACCTGTGCAAGTTTCATTAAATGATCGTGAAAATAGACTAAACAAAATAAAAGAGGCGTTTTCAAAGAAAAAGGAGCTCGAAAAAGTGGAAGAAAATGACATATTTTTACAAAAAAATATGATAAATGCGCCTACAATAGTTACACACCAACCCCAACCCATACAACAACCCATACAACAACCCATACAACAACCCATACAACAACCCATACAAAATTTACCAAATATAGTAACAAACATAAATAATCAACCTACTATTGTGAATACATCCACACCTACACCTATAAATACATTTCATGAAAAAAAAATTACAAAAAAAACCATACGTAGAAAATACAATGTAGGAAAGTCTATTTCGAATAGAAAAGTTGGTGTATTAATAAAAGATAGAAGTACAAGAAAATTATTAATCAATGCTCAAAAGGATTTAAAGCGAAAAAATATTAATGAGGTTAAAACCTATTTACATAAACATGGTTTATTAAAAATCGGAAGCAATGCACCGAATGATGTTTTACGAAAAATATATGAATCTGCTATGCTTTCTGGAGAGATAAACAATATTAACAAAGATATGTTATTACATAATTTTATGGAATCAAAGGATTAGGGAAAATAATAATATAATACAAAAAATTAATATATGGTTAATATAATACACTTTATATTAACAATATGAATAATAAAACAGATATGACAAAGACAAAAAATAAACTCCCTGATAAAACTAATCATTTTTTGACTAATTTAAGTGATTATTTACAAACACCTTTATATTTTTATGGAAGCATTCAACGTTATGATTATTATCATGGTCATAGTGATATTGATATAGATATTTTTACACCCAATGAAAAAAGCACTATAAATACACTGTCAAACTATCTACAAATAGATAAAAAAAAATTTAAAAAAATAATATGGCAAAATGACAAAAGGCGTATGATTTATGGATACAAAAAATATTATAAAAATGAATCATTGAATCTAAAAATAGAATTTTCTATTTATAATGAAAAATATAAAAATGATGTATTGGAATCGCATGAATACAAGACAAATTTACCATTGTTTATTGTCATATTATTATATTTATTGAAATTTGTGTATTATAAATTACAAATGATTGACTCGAAAATGTATCGAAAATACAAACATTATATTTTAACTGATTTAATTAATTATAAAAATCATATTTTTGTTGTTATTTAGATATATTTTTGTTAATGGATATATTCACTGTTTATATTTTTTACTATGACGTCTATTAACGCGTATGCGATGTCTTGTTCTTCGCATTTTTGCACGTTTGACAGTTCTTCTTTTACGTTGTATTTTTTTGTTTCGCATGGTTTTTCGTTTTCGTTTTCCTCCCGATATGTCAGGATTTTTTATATAAAAATAATTTGGTGTTATAAATGCATGGTTAATCTTGAGAGAATCTTCATCTGATAATTTTTCAAAATAGTATTTTTCATCATGATAGGTAGCTTTACCTAAATATAATAATGGTAAGCAACCAATAGGTAATACTTCTGGTGATATATTTAATTGTCTCTCAGATATAGAATCTAAAAATAAATAATAATCATAATCATTTGTTTCAGATAATGGATTATTAATATAAAAAAAATCTAAAATTTCATTTTTGATATTAGTATCATATTTATCTATATCGAAATTTTCATTATTAGTATCATTATCATCTTGAATTTCTACAAATGTATATTCTTTTTCATTAATACTAAATTTTTTATTAATTAAACTAATTTTTGATACAATAGATGCTATTTTTGTATCATTCATATAATTATAATCTTTGATACCCGAATAACTATTAACCCAATTTTTTATCTTATAATATGGTTTTAAAATCTGTTTGTTTTGTTTTGGATAATTATCGTAACTACCATCTTTAACTTTATACAAATAATTCACTAAAAATTTTATATCTATTTTAAACAAGTCATCATTCTCATCTGTATTATTATTTATACAAAAATAAAAATATTCTCTAATATCTATAATTTCTGTATTATCATCTATTTCACTAAAATCTTTTTTTAAACCACCTAATTTTATAAAATCATATTCAAACATATATTTATCATTATTTTTATCAACAACATATTTTACATCTCCTACTAAATTTTCTATAGTTAAATTTTCTTTTATATTTTTTATATATGCTTTTGTTATGTTATTTAAGTATTCTTTTAATATTTTTTTATTATCCATCTTGAAAATATGTAAATAATAATTATCATTTTTATTTAATGATTTTAATAACTTCAATGCTTCACTATTTTCTGTAATTTTATTATTACGTTTTGTTACAATAGGATAAAAAATTAATTTTAAACATGCTAGATTGATATAATTTAATAAAATTTTTTTTTGTGTTTCAATTGAATTGGATGATTCTTTTAATAGCACTAATAAATCATCGATTATAGGAAGTTTAAAAAATAAATCAGAACAATAGCTATTTTCATCATAATTTTTATAGGATAAATTATTTATTTTTCTAACATTTTTTAGAATAGCGTCTTTATTTTTTTTTAAAATATCTTGTATATCTTGTATATTTGGTATATCTATAATAGTATAATCTCCTCCTGGTCTCCAATTTATATCGAATAAATCCCAAAAGGATGAATATTCTGACGACATAATTAATATTTAAAATATATATAAATGTATTTTAATTATATAGTACAACAAGAAAAAAATGACATTGATAAAAAATTATTTTGATTTGACAAAGAAATACATATTCGAGTATGGAGAGAAAACGATTTTATTAATGCAAGTGGGTGCGTTTTATGAAGTATATGGAATACGCAACAAAAATACAGATAAAATTCATAATAGTCAAATTCATGATTTCTCTAAAATATGTGAATTAAATATTGTCGATAAAAACATTTGTATCACTGAAATTAAAAAAGACGAAAGCATTGTTATGGCTGGGTTTAAAGATATTATGATCGACAAATATATCAAAAAATTGCAAGAAGCTGGTTATACAACGGTTGTTTATACGCAAGACGAGCAAACAAAGAACACCTCACGAAACCTCGCTGGTATTTTCTCTCCAGGTACTTATTTCAATAACGAACAGGATGCATGTGATGAGTCTAGCTCGCGCAACAAACTAACAAACAATACTATGTGTATTTGGATCGAAGCAATTGAATCCAAGCTTATAGAACCGAAGGGTAAATTTGTCATGGTTGGTATTTCCAATATTGATATTTATACTGGAAAAACAACATTATATCAATACAAAGAAACCTATATACACAATCCAACCACATACGATGAATTGGAAAAGTTTGTATCTATATACGAACCTACTGAAGTTATTATCATAAGTAATCTCTCCACATGTGAAATCGAAGATATTATTAGTTTTTCCAATATCAAATCACTTTTAATTCACAAAATTAGTTTGGTATCTACCAATGACAACACCACCAACACCAACGAATTTACCAAAAAAGCACGTAATTGTGAAAAACAGGTATATCAAAAAGAAGTACTAGAGCGATTTTACAATATAAATGACTTTGGTGTTTTTATGCAAAATTTTTATGATAATTCTATTGCAACACAATCATTTTGTTTTCTTTTGGATTTTATTTATCAACACAATCCCTATTTAGTTCATAAAATCAGCGAACCATCCTTTGAAAATAATTCAGATAGGTTGTTGTTGGCAAATCATTCTCTCCGTCAATTAAACATCATAGACAATGATTATCATGGAGCATTTTCGTCTGTAGAAAAAGTATTAAATCTGTGTTTAACTCCTATGGGAAAACGCAAATTTTCATATGATTTGTTAAACCCTTCCAAAAATATCGAGTTTTTACGAGGTGAATACAATATTACAGAGTATTTGTTGGGTTTAGAAACGACATCGTCGAGAGAAACCCAAATCATCAATACAATGATTTATAACGGCTCTATTCGATCAAAACTTTCTAAGATAAAAGATGTTTCAAAATGGAATCGACAATTGCATATGAAAAAAATAACGCCAAATTCTCTCTATCAATTATACAAAAATATCGAAACAACGAGAGAAATATTTGATATTGTCAGCAAAGACAAAACCATCTGTGCGTATTTAAACAAACATACAGCGTATAAAAATGTTACAATGGAGTGTGTCGGGTCTTATTGTTCAGAAATACTGGATTTTTTGGATTTTCATTTGGATATCGAACTATGTAACGATTTAGATCAATATATTAATTTTGATACCAATTTTATTAAAAAAGGGATCGATTCAAATCTAGACAATGCAATCATTGTAATGACAGAATCGATGAACAAATTAGAATCAATACGAGTTTTTTTAAATAATTTATTGGAAAAATATGAAAAAAAAACAAAGGCGACAGAGTACGTTAAATTACATGAAACCGAAAAAAACAATTATAGTTTATTGGCAACAAAAAGACGTTGTACGATTTTAAAAGAAGCTTTAAAAACTGTAGCGAATCAACCAATTATGTTACAATATAGTTCGGATCAATGCAAACAATTTGAATTTATTATTCTTGATAAGGACACCGCAAAAAAAGATAAAGGTATCATAAACGTGGATTTTTTAGCTCAGAGCACCGCCAACAACTCTATTGTAAATCCTGTCATTAATGAACTATGTAAAAATATTTCAACCATGAAAGTTCAATTCAAAGAAATATTAAATAATGCATATGCGTCGTTTATTAATAAATTTGTATCTACTAGTGAAAACGGTCAGACCTACCCATTCAAGATTGAATTTTTAATTCATTTTATAACAAAAATAGACGTCTTATATAATAAAGTATTTATTGTTAATAAATACGGTTATTGCAAACCAGAAATAGATGAAACAGCGGATAAATCATTTGCCAGTATAAAAGGAATACGTCATTGTTTAATAGAACATTTACAACAAAACGAATTGTATGTTTCCAATGATGTTAGTATTGGTATTGATGGCAAAGACAGTATCGACGGAGTAGATGGAATGTTGCTATACGGAACAAACGCAGTAGGAAAAACCAGTTTTATTCGAGCCATTGGAATAGCCGTTATTATGGCTCAAGCAGGGTTATATGTACCATGTTCAAAATTTGTCTATAAACCATATCATTCCATTTTTACAAGAATACTAGGGAATGACAATATTTTCAAAGGCCTCTCGACATTTGCAGTAGAAATGTCAGAATTAAGAACCATTTTGAAATTAGCAACAAAAAATAGTCTAGTATTAGGTGACGAGCTTTGTTCAGGAACCGAAAGTGTTTCGGCGATTAGTATATTTGTAGCAGGTATTCAATATTTAAGCAACATAAAGAGTAGTTTTTTATTTGCAACACATTTACATGAAATTGTAAATTATGATGAGATCACAAACATGCCAAATGTAGGATTATTCCATATGTCGGTTGTTTATGATAGAGAGAAAGATATGTTGGTCTATGATAGAAAGCTTAAACCCGGTCCAGGAACAAGCATGTATGGATTAGAGGTGTGCAAATCACTCAATTTACCAAATGATTTTTTAGAAATGGCGAATCAAATTCGTATTAAATATCATCCAAATATGGGAAGTGCTCTTTCTCTCCAACACTCGAACTATAACTCCAATATTTTAGTAAGTATTTGTAAAATGTGTAATAAAAACATGGCAACGGAGACTCATCATTTACAACATCAAATGAATGCTAACAATAATGGTATTATCATTAGTCAAACTGACAAAAGTACCAAATTTCATAAAAACCATCCAGCCAATTTATTAACTATTTGTGAAAGTTGTCATAAAGGAATTCATAAGGAAAAAAAACAACATGCTAAAAAAAAAACAAGCAATGGGATTATTCTAATAAATATGTAATATGTAACCAAAAAATAAAAATTATTTTATTTGTTTATATAAAATGAAAATAAATAAACAAATTATGAAAAAAATTAATAGCCCCAAAATGTTCTTTATTTTTATATTATTCGTTATAATTTCATTAATAGTACTTCATCTTGTATTTAAGTCGATTCGTGTAATTTTTGATATGGATAAAAAAGCGGATACAAAAATGGACGACGCGAAATTAAGTGCTGATAATATCACTACTAATAAAAATCAATAATAGTACAATGGATAGTAGTACAACCAATAGTAATAAATAATTTTATATATTAAAATGTATATAAAGTTTATATATGAAAACTAATAAATAACAATAAACACAACAATAAACATGAGTTTATCCAATAAAAAATATATAGTTTTCAAAAAAAATGGTAGATTAGGAAACGCATTATTTAGATATTTTGCATGTAGTTTATTTTGTATGAAATATAATTTTGAATTTATTTTAGAAGATGATTATAACAGTTTAAACAAATATAATGATTATACATTTTATAAGGGTGTAGATCAAGTAAATAATGATGTAAATTATTTTAATAATAAATCGATAGATGAATTAAAAGACATATGTAACAAAAATTGTAACTATGTAGGATTTAATACATTGGGATTTATTAAATCTGATATCAATATTAATGAATTAAGATCAAATGAATATATTAATGAGCACAATAACCACGGTATTTATATTAAAAATAAAATTATTATAAACGATGCAAATTTTTTGGATTATATAATGATGGATGATTTGTATTTTTTTAATGGAGATATTATTATGGATATGTATTATCAATTCGATGATATTTATTTAAATAATAAAGAATCTATCTTAAAATTTATTGAAAAGAATAAAAGCGAACATATATTAAAAACGGATAATAATGAATCTTATTTGTTAAAGGACGTATATGATAATTTAGTGTTGGATGTCAATAAAATATATGATATTGTTATTCATTTACGTTTGGATGATTTTAATAATAGAGAAGATTACATAGAGTATGATTATTTAATTAATTTATTTAATACTATTGATTTTTCAGAAAAAAAAATTGGAATAGTTGTTCAAAAACCGAATAATATAACTGATTTGGATATATTAAACCGATACTTATTGTGGTTTAAAAATAAAAATTATATAATAAAAGTAGAATCGAATGATACAATCACAGATTTTAATATTATGAAACAATGCAAAATATTAATTTGTTCAAATAGTACATTATCATGGAGTGCAGCATATTTATCAAAAGATATTGAGTTATGCTATTTTCCTAATTATTGTTTTTATAAGATACCTAGAAAAGTATATTTTAAGAAACCAATCCAAAATACGATACTATATGATGTTAATAACAACAATCATATCAAACTAAAAGTTGTAGTTTTGACACTTAAAGATTATAATGAAAGAAAAAAAAATATTAATGAATTATTCATCATTTTTAAACAATTAGGTATTAATATTGAATTATTTTATGGTGTAAATGGAAAAAATATAAACAAGCAAGTAATAGATGATGAAACTATTAAACTTGTATATGAAGATAACCAATCTATATTTTATAATACGAAAAGTCGATCTAACGGACAAATTATGAGTTGCGGTGAATTAGGTTGTGCATGGAGTCATTTATGTATATATAAACAATTAATAGATGACAAAGACTTTGATAAATATTTAATATTAGAAGACGATGCGTTGCTAACTTCTGATTTTGAATCGTTAATAAATATATTAAACAATATTCCAAATCAATCTGATGTTTGTCATATTGGAGAAAGTACATGGTATCCATTTAAAATAACAAATAAAATGAATGATTTTTTCTATGAATATGAACGAAAATATTTTAATCATACTACATCTTATATCATTACAAAAAATGGTGCAAATAAACTGTTAAAATTTACAAAGGACATGATTCTTGTTCCAGCGGACGATTTACTATCCAATGCGAAATTATATTCAAATGATTTTAATTTATATGTACCTGAACAATATCTTTTTAAACAAAAAGGAATAAATTCTATTATAAAAAATATGGGATAATTAATATTTATATTATATATATGAGTAAAAAAACACATAAATATAATAAAACAAAACGCAAAGGTAATAATAGAACAAAACGCAAAACAAAACATGCAGATAGTACTATAAAAAAAATACACGATTATGCGAATAAAGGAATCAATTTTTTATCAAAAATAAATGATGGAATTCATGTAATGAATAATTTAATCGACCCCAAACAGCTGGAGTCATCCGACCCTCCATTTATTTGTTTTATATCTTCTATATTATCTAGATTAGCATATAATCGTAATGGTATTTTAGACGATTATTTAACTATTTTTCATGATAATATCATAAATAACGAATTTTTAATTGATATTAAAAACAACAACATAAATTATATATTTAATAACAATGATTTTTTTAAATTATCTGATATAATATCGTCAAAATTATGTATTGAATATGCTAGAAAAATAAATAAACGATTATTAGATGATACACGACCAAGGACATTTCCAATTGGTGTTTCTTCTAAAAATGTTATGTATATTTCTATCACAACATCGAATTATTCAAGCGTTTATATAATTGCTGATAAAATAATGAATGCTATTTGGGTAGTATTTAAAGGTACCGATAGTCCAAAAAATATGTCTATTTATAGTAAGCCAAGTTCTTTAATTCCTATTATTCTTTGTGAAGGCGAGAGGGATGGCATTATTGGTGGAATTTTTAAAATATTATCCGAGATAATAAATACAATAATTCATTCCATTGATTATTTATCAGATAATTTTTTGAAATCCAAAACAACAAAGATTTTTACATGTGGTCACTCTCTTGGTGGTGCTCTAGCAACTATATTCGCTTATTTATGGATAGGGTTAAAAAATAACAAAACAAGTCCTTATTACCATAAAGATAGTAAAAACAGTGTGGTGAATAAAATATGCTGTATAACCTTCGGTTCGCCAAGAGTTTTAAATGGATATGCTATAAATAAATTCAATAAATTTATTGAAAAGGGATACATTTTTTATAGAAGAATTGCAAATGAAGGAGATCCATGTGTAAATTTACCCATAAGCACTACATTTTTTGATAGTGGATATTTTCACCCAGACGAATATAATATCAACAACAACAAACACCTTGTATTTTTCTGTAATCCTATTTTAGAGAAACAATTATTAAATGAAAAACAAATACAGTATAATAAGTTACATTTATGCAATCATTATAAAAAAACAACCGATATAAAAATACAATTCAATTCCATGAATATTTATGCTCATAGTTTGTATTATTATATTTTGTATTACAATTTATTAAATGTAACAAATTATACTGGAGAGATAATGCGTTATGACTATAAAATGAAAAAATATTCAGAGTTTTATGGAGGAGATACAATGGGTAGAATTATAATAGCAGGTGGTGAATCTAACACAAGAATTGGGTTTTATGATTTATATGAAGTTGAGGGACGTAAAATTAATACTGATAATGATTTTGTTAGTGATGTTATGGTTAGTAATGATAACAATAGAGATAGAGATAAAGATAAAAACAATAAAAAAGATTACTATCAAATGTTTATTGATTATACAACACCAAATATTAATATTCAAGATAATTATATGACGAAAAAAGTATTTGATTATTTGTTAAAAAACTTGACAGTTTATAAAAATGATGTTAAAAACAATACTAATACAAATATAAATCCATTAAAAGGAGAAGTTATATTTTTACCTATTAATCAACAGTCTGTATTCATTGAAAATATTAATTGCTATACGTCTCAATTTTTTTATAAATTGTAGTATTATTTTTTTTACTAATATATACAATATTATCAAATTATTTGTTAAAAGTTTTTCATTGGATATATTATCAATGTATATTTCATTATTTAATAATGATTTATCACATTCTTTATTAAATTTCCTTCCAAATAAACATTTACTTTTCAATAAATAGTTTAATTCTTCATCTGTTATAGATTGATAGTTTTTTAATCCATGAAGAGATGGATATTTGTAAGATATATCTTCCCAATTAGTAAATGTAGTAGCATTAATGGATTCATTCATCGTAGCTATTATTTCATTTTGTAAATTATTTTTAAAAAAAAATGTTATATAACAATGTTCATCTGGCACAGTTTCAATATAATTAAACCATTTTATATACTCTTCTTGGTTTTCTAACAACAAATTTGCGTGTTTTTTATTTAAAATACACCATTGAGAAGCTTTTTGAATATATTGATAATCTAGATATTTTAATGTATTATTGCATCTAGGAAAACATTGGTTTTGCGATGTAATATTAAAATATGAAAAATTTTCATTTAATGTATTATATACATGTTCAAATGATTTTAAAGGAATACAAGAATTAGATAAAAAAATAAACAATTCGTTTGTTTTATCGTGTTTTAATGCTTTTTTAAGCAATAAATTTTGTGCTTTAACAATAGATATATCCGCATATTTTGTTTCAATCGTTTTATTTAATTTATATTTTTCAAAGTATTTTAATGGTACGTTGTATTTATAGTGTATATAAATATTATATTTATTAATATCCACATCTAAAAAAAATTTATTCCATAATTCTTCGTGATTTATTATATCATAAATTAAAAACAAAAAGGCTATTTTTTTCATTATAGGTATAAATATATAAAAATTTTAAAATTGATTTAAATAAATATGTTTAATAATTATTTATAAAGACATATAAATAACACATATAAATAACACATATAAATAACACATATAAATACAAACCAACTCATCAAAAAATAAAATGATTATTCCGGTTAAATGTTTCACATGTGGAAATGTATTAGGTGACAAATATCGATATTATTTAGAAGAAGTTCGCAAGAAAAAATTATCGAAAAAAATGGATATTGAAAAAGTTATTTATTTAACAAAAGATTTTCATGAAAAAACACCTGAAGGTGAAGTATTAGATGAATTAGGCTTGAATAAATTATGTTGTAGAAGACATATTCTTACTCATGTAGATATTGAGTAAATCGCATAGAATAATAGTGGCGCGTATATATTATTTAGAGTAAAATATAAAAAAATATATTGATAATATAAATGACACATTATAAAAAAATATCCATTAGAAAAAAGCATTCGAAAACACGATCCAATAAAAACAAGTCAAGAAAACAACGACTATGGAAAATGAATGGATGTGCAAAACGTGCTAATATGAGAGGTGGATGTGCTACTTGTGGATGTGGTACACCAGCTAATAATAATATGATGATGACTGGTGGATGTGGATGTGGTGCACAAGCTAATAATATGATGATGGGTGGTGGTGTATGTGCAGGTGATATATTAGCTTATTCACCCGACTATAAATATAGTTGTAATGATAATTTAGCCTATAGTGGTAAAGGTGGAAGAGTCGAAAGTAATTTTTTAACCAAAAAAAGAAGCGAAAGTCAATCACAATTTATTGATAATAATTTACCCATGTTATTTGGTGGAGGTGGAACATGCAATAGCGATAATATGCCTTCAGGTGGATTATATCCAAGTGGTGCTATGGGGTCACCATGGACGTCAAATCCATCAACTTGGCCTGGTGTAGCTGGAGTTCAAGGATCAACTAATTATCTAGCATATAATAATTATCCATATCCTCAAGCAGATCGTATGTTAATGAATACTGAAGCTATTCCATTTAAGTATGGTGGAAAATCCAAAAAACATACATTTAGAAAACATATGCGTAAATATAAAACTAACAAAAACAAGAAAAACCAAAAAGGAGGTTTGCCATCATTAGGTATATTAACTGAATTAAAAAATACATGGAATACATTGCGTGGTAATAATCAAATAGCTAGTCCATTACCATTTAATAATCAATTAGAAAATCAAAATCAACAAGATCAATTAAACATATAATATAATAAACCCGTTAAAATAAATTATTTTTTAAAAATAAACAATAATAATTAAAATATTTTTTTCTACTATTATCTTATAACAGAAAATGGCATTTCCTAAAAGAATGAAAGATCTTTGCCCACCAGCATTACTATATTTTGTAATTTCCATGATTGGTGTTGTTATTCTTATTTTCCAAAATATTGGAAACAGAAATCACTATAGTTTAGGTAAATTTTCATGTCGCGTTCCAAATACAATGTTAGTATTTGTTTTCAAGATTATTTATATTTTATTCTGGACATGGATTCTTAACTTAATCTGTAAGGATGGTTACACAAGTATTTCATGGTTACTAGTACTTTTCCCATTCATTCTAATGTTTGTTATTATGGGTTTAGTCATGTTAAATCGTTAATTAGTAAAACAGTAATATCGGATAAAAAATAATGAATTATAATATATTGATTGTATTATAATTCATTTTATTATTATAAAAAAATTGAAATCATTTTTAAATCCATATAAATGGATAATTCCAGCAATACTATCTTTATTCCTATACAATTCACTCCAAATAGTAGTATATAGTAAAAATAACATGCAATCTTTATCAAAATCAAGCTCAAAAAAATTAGCACAAAATGCTGTAGATAACTACACAAAAGAAATATTACGAGAACAATATGAGTTACATAAAAATTATGTAATCAGTAGAAAAAATTCATCCAAATTATTGGATTTTAAAATTCGATTACCATGTATTCCTGAAGATATTAGCGAAAACATGATTAAATTTATCATTCATAAACGTGGTGACGTCACCTCAAGTTGGAATTGCAATGGGGATCTATTGTCTTCTATTGAAGGAAAACAAGAATGCAAATGTTTTACTTCTACTGGCCCCATTTCATTTACACCGTCATCCGAATGGGATTGTATTTACTTCTTGGATGCAACCAACTGGTTAAGTGATAATGATAATTTTAAATTATATAAATTTCCTTATAAGCGTACATCCGATGAATGGAAAAATATCAAAGTAAATAAAAATCAGACTTTCGAAGATCAATCATTGCAAGGACGAAGACCTCGAATTAATTGGTCTGGTTTATATCCACAAATAAAAGAAAAATGCAGTTTAATATTTGAGGGATCGTTTGAAGATATTGTTTTAGATTGTTCGGATAGTGCGGATTGTTCAGATAAATAACTAATTGGAGTTTTGTGAATTACAGTATTCCATATATTTTTCGTGTTGTTCAGCGGTTAAAAGTGATTCCAACATTGCTATTTTATCTAGAAAAAAATCTATATTTTTTTTTATTTTTGCTTGTAATTCTGGTATGAAATTATTCGCTTTCTCTCGCTCTTTTACTATTTCAACTAACATTTCATCCACATTTATATCGTATTGTACGACGATTTCTTCTAATTCTGATTTTCTTCTTTTTTCTATGTATGTAAAGTATGAGCCACCATTCTTACTACACCAATGATTTATTGCACCGATCATATCATATCTAGTATATTTACCTTTCATTTTTATTAGTTGTTGTATATTATAACGTCCATTGTTTAAATCCATTTTTAAATCATTTTTTAGACTCAGTCTGTGTAATCACATTTATTAACCGTTCAGTTATTAACGAAACCACTGGAACAGAAACAGCATTCCCTATTAATTTGTATAAATTCGCATCTGATATTTTTTTATTTGGTATGTTGTACTCGATAGGAAACCCTTGAAAATTAAAGCATTCACGAGGTGTCAATTTTCTTATTCCAACGTCATCTAGTATAAGTGGTACATTGTGACCACCCATTCCCATATTCGCCGTTAATGTTGGACATTCGTTACTTTTGTTCTCTCTAACATAAACTCGTCTATACTGGTAGATTGTATCTTTTTTTGTAATATTTTCTTTTACCAAGTCCCACGTTTTCGATTTTTCTGTATAATAGTATTTTTTATCGATGGTAGGCGCTGTCTCAAAAAACGATCCAACTGGTAGTTTTGGTATTTTTTCAAATTCCAAGTTAAATTTGTCATACACTTCTTTTGATTTCATGCATACAATATATATTCTCTCTCTATGTTGGGGAATTCCAGTTATTTCAGACGTATTCAAAACTTTATAATGTATATAATATCCTCTCTCTGTTAGTGATTTTTTTATAATTTCAAACGTTTTTTTATCATCATGTGAAACTAGGTTTTTTACATTTTCCAAAATCACATATTCTGGTTTATGGAAATCCAGAATTTCTAATATTTTCCAAAATACATTGGACCTCGGATCATTAAACCCCTCTAATTTACCAGCAATACTAAATGGTTGACATGGAAATCCACCAGTTAATATATCGTGTTTGGGTATTTCTTCGACTTTTACATCATGAATGTCTTTTAGTGTTAATTTGTGGTTCTCAAAATTGCAATCATATATTGTTTTTGAAGTTTCTACCATATCGTTTGCAAATACACATTCTACACCACCAGTCTTTTCAAATGCTAGTGTAAATGCACCTGTTCCTGCAAACAAATCAATCATTTTTAATTTTTCTGTTTTAT
>Ga0214923_10000201_pt1 | contig 92192 bp, 126 predicted proteins | sample LL1510_MetaG_FD_177993 | JGI IMG/M metagenome (GOLD analysis project Ga0214923, IMG submission 177993) | Freshwater microbial communities from Lake Lanier, Atlanta, Georgia, United States - LL-1510 | ecosystem: Environmental > Aquatic > Freshwater > Lake | place: USA: Georgia | collected... | reverse complement strand
ATCTACTTCAATCTTCTGGCGGTAATGTTACCACAGAATCAGGTCCTGCTTATGGTCCTTATTTTCAGGGTAATTTTGTAAAGACCATTATATGGACTTATGTATCAGTTCAATACTTGATTATTGTTGGTGGAGGTGGTGGTGGATGTAACTGGGGTGGAGGCGGTGGTGGTGGTGCTTTCGTTGAAGGTACTTCTGGTTTTGTATATGGTTCTATTTATGATATAGTCGTTGGTACTGGTGGAAATGGTGCAACAAGTCCTGGGGCTGGTGGTAATGGTGGTACGTCATCCATCACAGGTATAAAATATACATCGAGTACGCAAACCTTAAACGCTTCTGGTGGTGGAGGTGGTGGATATAATATAAATGCTTCAAGTGCTGCTGTTGGTAACTCAAACGGAAACGGTTCGGGCGGTGGCGCTGGATACCCTGGATCAGGTGGAACTGTGGCTGGTGGTTCAGGGACTAATACAGTTACCATAGATTTTCAAACCGTCAATTCTTACAATAATGGTGGTCAATCTAGAGGATTGAATACATATGGTTGTGGTGGTGGTGCTGGTGCCGTTGGAACTGAAGGTCAATCTTCTTCTGGGGTTGCTGGTGGAAATGGTGGTGCTGGTAAAATTAGCACAATAACCGGTGCATCAGTTTATTATTCAGCCGGTGGTGGAGGTGGTGGAAATAATGCAACTACTCAATCATCTGGTGGAAATGGTAATACCGGAGGTAAAGGTGGCAACACAACTGGTGGTGCTGGAACCAATGGTGCTGGTGGATATGGTATGGGTGGAGGTGGTGGTGCTACCAACAATGGTCAAGGGGGTAATGGAAGTAAAGGAGTAGTTATATTACGTGTCTTGACTTCAGGAGGTAGTAGTGCAACTGGAACCTACACCACAACAACAGATGGTTTATATACAATTTTTACATTCACGGGTGATGGGCAATTTATACCTTATTAAAAAATGAAATATATAAAAGAAATAAAACTATAAAATGATTATCACACCTACAAACGTAACTATAATAGAAGCAGTAATAACTAATAAATTTCAACTAGACTTTATAAATGATTCACCAAAAGATAAAAAAGTAGTAGCACAAGTTTATCCATTAGATGATAGTGAAGTGCCTATTCAAGGTCAGGTTAGATTTCTAACTCTATGGGAGGGTGTTCAATATGACGTTATAGGGAACTGGACACAACAAGAAGCTAATGATAGAATAATTGAATTGTTAACTAATTTGTAAAAATAAGTTTATATATAAAAGAAAACAAACAACGATGGCAAAATCACTAAAAAAGAAATCCGGTAGACCTAAAAGAAATCGAAAGAATCAACTCAAAAGACAAAAACAGATTCAAGCAAATGTTTTAGTTTTAAAACAACTGGATCTTCAAAAATAATACGTATATTTGTCCTATGCGTAAGGGAAATAAACAAAATTCTTTTTTAAATGGTGAATGGGCTAAACACGTTCGCCGTTGGGGTAAAAAGTTTACCTCTGGTATTCGTCGCCAAGAATCCAAAAAAATCCTTCGTGAACAACTTAAAAATAGTTGATATCTTACCTTAGAGTGCCTACCTTTTTTACCTCATATTTATAACCACTATCGGTGTTGGCTTGAAAAATGTCTTTAACTTTTTCAGCTTCTTCTTGTGTATCAAACTCAAGAACTTCTGAATGAGGATCCACGATAAGAACCGGCATTTCGATTCCAATAGTGTTTTTCATGTATTTAACAATAACGTACATAATTAAGTGATTTATTTTTTAAAGTAAAAAGTATAAAATAACATAAACTAAAAGAGCAGTTCCGAAAGAACTTACCCCCCAGATGATAAAAATTATTTGAAAAATAATTGGGTCAATATCCAATCGTTTTCCTAAACGTGTACAAACTCCTAACATATTATTTAATAATTTGATTTATTTTTAAATCTCGGTTCAAAGCTTTTCTTTCTTCAATGTAATCTTGTGCGTAATCATTGTTCATTTCCCAATAGAATATTTCCCAATACCCATAGAGAGAATAACCCATATCACGATACATTTTCCGGAATATCTCTGAGTTCTTATTATATCCCAAATGATAGAAAAGTTCTACTAATTCATTTAGACCACATTTATCTACTAATTGACGAACTGAGGGATTCTTTTTCCATCGAAGAGTGCCTTCAATTTCAACGATCGGATGATCGTGGTGTATTTCACAATCGAGTATTTCTCGATAAACATCCTCTGTAATATCTTGACGATTAACTATTTTTTCCATAAATGTAAATATAGAACAATTTTACCGAATTAAATAGAGTTCAGTAAAATTGTTGCTAAAATGGTAATTGTGATGAAGTAGATACCTACCCAAAAATAGTGTGATTTAATAACTTTTGCCATAATGTCTAATTTAGAGTACAAATATATGGAAGAAAAAAATTATTACCAAAAAATTTCTTTATTATGATGACTAAAAAAACTAATCTTTAATTCCACATTATAATCCTATATGAAGTTTCCTGACTTAATCATATTAGATGAAATTCCTAACGAAGATAAAAAGGGTGATTATCAAACTCTCTTACTTTGTAAGCTAGATTGGACTGAAATCGATAACCACAAAATCAAAAGGAGTAAAGAGTGGATATCTCAATTCCTTCTTGAAAAACGTAGTAAAGATGAAGATAGGATTTTAAAATTGATTTTAGATGAATATGACTGGGAAAGAGAATTATATCCAAATCAATTTAAACATCTGTTTTCACTACTAGATTCATTCAAAATTCCTAAATCTTACTACGAAGAGTGTAAACACTTTGAGGATTTAGCTTTAAGTGAGTGGAATAGAAGAAGACCTTTCGATACTGCTGTTAGAGAAGAATGTTTATCAGTTGCAATTGAATCATCCTATCTTTACTTTTATATGATAAAAGACGCTCTTATGATTTATGATGGAAGAGTTGATAATTCAGAAATGCTTCAAATCATAGAAAGTGTTTCATTATTCAGATTTTGGAAAGGTCAAACCGGTTCTGGACTGGTAGTTCAGAAAGCTCTTAAAAACTTAATTAATTTCAGACATCTAAAAGAACAAAAAGAATTATATGAACGACTTGAAACGGCTTTTAATGAGTGTTTAGAATTGTCGGTAGTACCTTCAAGGGATGAAACAAAATTTCGTGAGATGGTCAAGGTTCGTATGAGAGATGAAAAAATAAAAGATATATTAAAGTGAGAAATCTAATTATTGCACTTGTACTTGTCACACTAGGACAAATCGGTGCTTACTTTCAATTACAAAGTCAATTTCTTTGGCCTTGGGCAAAAAATAATCCTTGGATGATTGCCTTAGCTGGTGTTCCTATATCTGTCTTATTGATTTGGTTTACCCATTATTGTTCTGTTTATTTTAGTGGACAAGTTTGGCCAGGTAGACTTATTGGATTCTCAGTTGGAGCAATTGTATTTGCTTTTCTTTCACACTATGTTATGCACGAACCATTTACAAATAAGACCTTAATTTGTTTAGGATTAGCTTTTTGTATCTTAATGGTTCAGATTTTCTGGAAATAAAAAAAACCTCTCAATTGAGAGGTTTTTCTTTTTATTCAAAGTAGATTTCAAATTCGTTATCGGTGATTTTTTCTTTGATTGTATCTTGTTGTTCAAGAGCATCTGATAGATTATCAGCCCAGTCACAACCAGCTGGTGCTGCCATTTCGTAAGCATTTGAACTGATATACTCTTTTGCTTCTTCCTCAGTCATTCCTTGAAGTTCAGGATAATCATCAGTGTTGATGGTTAGAGATTCTCTCGAAATAAAAGTCGAGTAAGTTTCAATCATTCTAAGTGTAATTTCCATGTGTTTAAATATTTTTAGTTTGGAGTTATACTTTAGAGTCTTCTAAAAGTTTTCTATCTAACTTAATTAAACTTTCTTTACCACATCTAGAACAAATATACTTGTTACAAAGATATTTATTGTTTTTAAATGATTTTAAGTGAATAAAGTCATGACGACAGAACCATATTTTAAGGATATCTTTTATCATAAGATAAGTATCTATAAAATAAAAAACCCCTTGATTTCTCAAAGGGTTAAAATTGTGGGAAAAGAGAGGATTTGAACCTTCGAAGACCCTAAGGTCAGCTGGATTACGCACCAGCCCCGTTTGACCACTTCGGTATTTCCCCAAATTGAAAGGACTTATTCGGATCCTCTCGTTTACCTATCCGACCAATTCATCGGAACCAGAGACCTCTGTTTTTTCACATCCTGCTACCAATCAGTTGCCAACTGACCAGATGTTTCAAGTCCACGTAGGGACTAACTCAACCAAGTGAGAACGCCATGGGTAGCGTTAAAAAGATAGTTAGATACCGAGAGGCAACTCTACGCCACTTTTTCCAGTGTTGTATTCTAACTTAGTCGCGGTGGGTAGAATCGAACTACCGACCTCCCGGCTATGTAACCCGGGCGAGCTTCCACTGCTCTACACCGCTAAATCAAACAACAATCTTTTTTGTAGTCGGTAAAGGATTCGAACCTATGTCTGTTCCCCGAAAAGAGAACCGTCCTGAGCCGCTAGACGAACCGACCGTGTCAACTTCTATAATACAAATATAGAAAAGTTTTTTGAAACTGACAAATTAAATTATGTTTTTTTCTTTTAACATTTCTTCAACTCTAAACCAATCTACAAACGGTCTATCACTCAGAGTTGAATCTTCTTTTATTGGACATCCAAGAGCAGCATCATCAATATACAAATTAGCATAACACTTATTACTACGAGTCCAATGAACCTGCGTCGGATTATATTGACGAGCATAAAGAGTTATCTCATTCTGTTTAAACCAATTGACCGCTTCATCTAATTGATTAGCATCTCTCATAGTAAAGAGAATAAGTTTGTGTCCAGCTTGTACCAAAGATTTAAGAACCGGAATGGATCCAATGTCTTTTCCTATTGCTGGATAATCGTGTGTGACGCAAGTACCGTCAAAATCTATAGCTATAACCATGTTGTAAATATAATTAATTTTTGTTAAAACACAAGGGGTAAGTCATTCCAATTAGTTGTGTATTCTGGTGAAAGATAATCTCGTCTAGTCATCCACAATTGACTTCTAACTTCCGGTTTTTCGACTTCATCAAACTTTTCGACAAACATCTTTTCTTGTTTTACCTGTTTTGGTTTAAGCCAAGTAAAAGACAAACCACACTTATAGTAAAGTCGAATTGGCATTTCTTCTAAATGTGGAACCATCTGATTCCATATATCATCAATACTATCTGTTTGTTCGGTTAGGTTAATCTGTTTAGACCAAACAAAATAGTTATCATCAAACCGATTAGTTGTGGCAAAAAGATTAACGCGGTTAACCGCTAACTTTTCTTTTTGTAATTTTCTATGACAAGACTCTAAAAATGTCCAATAAGCATTTTTAATTTGTAGTGGATTCCACTGAGTTGAACCAAATGAACGAGAACAAGTAATCATCTTTGGTGTCTTGAAAGTGGTTGTAATAGGATGACACATAACCTCATGTAACTCATACCAAGTTCTAAGACCTGTCACATGAAGAAGTGATTGAACTTGAATCGATTGAAGATTCATAAAGTCTTTAACCGTAAAGATTTCCATTTGAGAAAGCCTTCTTTTATATTGTCTTCCAATACCCCAAACTTCATCTACTTCTAAGTTATGAATTATATCTTTATTTATATCCCAATAAGAACAAACACCACCAAATGATTTATCTGTTTTAGAAATATGATTACAAAGTTTAGCCAAAGTTTTATTCGGAGCTACTCCAATTGAAACTGGAATGCCGGTTAATTTTTGTATAGTTTCTTTGATTAGTTTAATTTCATCTAAAACCTTTTCTTCCGGAATATGACTTAAATCTAAAAAGGATTCATCGATAGAATAGGTTTCAACTCTTGGAACTAATCTTTTTAAGATGTTAGCAATTCTATCGGACATATCACCATAAAGTGCGTAATTAGATGAAAACTTTTTGAGTTTGGTTTTTTTAGTGTTTTCGAGTTTAAAAAGTGGTTGTCCCATTTTTATACCCATATCTTTAACTTCTTGACTACGAGCGATTATACAACCATCGTTATTAGAAAGAACTACGGTTGGGTCTTTTTCTAAGGCGGGATTAAATAATCTTTCACAAGAGACATAGAAATTATTTACGTCAATTATCGCTATTTTTTCTTTTGACTTAAACTCCAGGTTATAGTTCCCCATATTTCGGTTTGGTTATTAAATTGTTCTAAAATGATTTTATCTGATTTGATAAGAACTAAATCACCGATTTCGGGTTGAATAGATTTATCAACTACAAGTATATCTCCTGTATTTATTCCAAGTTTTTGGGCTCCGGCATATTTGAAATAATAAGTTGTCATTAAATCAAATGGAATCAACTCATTTAAGTCAAGTCGTTTATCAACATAACTTTCTGCTGGTGATCCGAATCCAGTTGTTTTGGTTTTTATTTCTAAACTCATTCGTGTAGTTTTTTAAGTATTTGAGCAATCATTTTGTTTCTTTGATAAGATTTTCCACCATCTTTTAAATAATCATCAAAATCTTGCCATTCTAATTCTCCCCTATTAAGACAATCTGATATAATAATTCTTTGCCAAGGATTACAACAAGAAATATCTACAAATTGGTGACATGGTTGCCCATCAGTATATTTGTAGATAGCATAATTTAGAACATCCCAAGCATCAGAAACTAAACACTCAAAAATGGATACTTTTCCAACCACATCGCCTTCAGCATCATCTAAAGGATATTCGGCTATTTTAACCCACTTTTTTAATTCTTCATCTGTATATGTTTTCATATTCCTAACTTTTTAAGTTTCTCAGCTCTTTTTTCTTCTAAATTAAACTCTAAAAACCTCTCGTTCTTCCAATATCCACCAAATAAAAAGATTTGTAATTCTCTGATAGGATTTACATCATCACAAATTGTATGATACTCTTGTAATATTTTGACCTTCTCTAACCATCTCCATTCAACTTCTGGAACGGCCCATCTATCTCTAATCCTAATTGGAAAAAAGGCGAATTTGGTAATTGTTCTCGTACCACCTTGTCTTACTTTACTACCCCATTTCATATTTTATCTCTTCTTTCTTTGTGAAACTTAATTGTAAATCTGTGAACTTCATCAGATATTTTTCCAAATAATGAATGGTGTGGAACCTTCAAAAGGTCAAAAGTTTCACCATTAGTGGTATGAACCCATCTAGCTCTATGTCTTTCATCTTTTGATATACCAATCACGTCTATTGTAATACCTAACTTATTAAATATGTTTTGAGCACAAGAAAGTTGAGCTTTACCACCATCCATAATAACTAAATCTGGAAGTTGTGTTTTTTCTCTTAATATACGAGAAAACCTTCTTTCAAGTACTTCTTCAAATGAAGAATAATCATCACCGACCTTAGCCGTTTTAATAATAAACTTTCTATAAGAAGATTTCTCTGGTTTACCCATAACAAAACGAATTGAACAAGCCACACCATCACTTCCAGATGTATGTGAGTTGTCAAAAGATTCAATAATCAGTGGTGTAGATTTGAATCCTAAGAATTGACCAATTTCTTTCAATTCATTTTTGGTTCTATTTAATCTGAGAGGTTCAATCTTTTTAATCAGAAGATTAAGAGAATTAATTCTATTTTGAATATCAGCACATTTTTCAAACTCTAATTGTTTAGCGTGGAAGTTTCTTCTTTTGATTAGAGATTTAATCGCTCCTTCTGGTTTGAAGTTAAAGATGTCTTTGATTTCGGAAATCATTTTATTATACCACAATTTCTTTACTTCACCAATACAAACTCCACCACAATTTCTGATTTGTAATTCTAAACAAGGTTTAAATTTTTTTGTTTCTATATTTTCATCTGTTAGATTATAAGAACAACTACGAAGAGGATAAACTTGATGAAGTAAAGTATAAACCTCTCTGGCGTGAAGACCGGATGTAAACTGAGCTAAATGAGTTCCATTAACTGAGTTTTCAGTTCCTCTTTCTAATTCTAATCTTGGATAGTTTTCTTCTACTATGGTCAGATGAAGACGAATTGTTTTATCATCTTTACCTTTAATATTAAACTTTGGTTGATAAAGTTTAATTAAGTTTTCTTCAACGATTAGGGCTTCGGCTTCTGACTCAGTGATAACAAAATCAACGTTTCTGATTGATTCAACTAAGGTTCGAGTTTTTAAGTCGTCATGGTTTTTCTGAAAATAAGAAGTGACTCGTTTAGGTAGGTATTTAGATTTACCGACATAGATTATCTGATCTCGTTCATCTTTGAAGAGATAGCAACCTGGTGTTTTGGGTATATTTTTATTTTCTAAAATGCTTTGCATTAGAAACGAATTCCTAAAATCTTTCTCAATTTAATATCTCTTTCCTTCGATTTTTCATCTTCAAATGAAAGATCATAATCTTTCTTTTTTTCTCTACGATACTTTTCTGAAAAGATTACAAATGGTACAGAAGAAAGTAAATAAACTAAAATACCAGAGTAGATTGAGATCTGAAGCATACTACCTTCCATAGTCATTCCCATAATTGTAATACCAAAGGATGAAACTGAAAGACCATGTATACCTGATGCTAAATACTCTGGCCATTTTTTTCCCTCTAACAATTTATGATTCAGAGTTAAGTAAAGTAGAACCAGAGAGATTGGAAAATAAATTCCATTTGAAATACTCCAATGTCCGAAGATGGCAATTGGAATGATATAACTTAAAAAGGCAATTAGTAAATATTGATTATACTTTTTTTGAAAGTAATCTAGCAACTTCTCTTTCATATGTTTTTTTCTTTTCAGTGATTAAATTATCAATAGTTTTATTCCAGGTTTCAGTTACCTCAATTGGTACTAATTTATGTGTTGCGGTATCAAAAACGATTTGATTTACCCACATACGACTAATTGGATCAACCACACCTTGGCGTAGTCTCAATTTTCGACCGCTCCAGTTTTTAGTGAGTAAGTTAGCAGAACGTAAAGCTCCACCGGCAGTTTTATATGTTTTTGACTTAAAATCAATGTGCTTAGATAGGTTGGCATTAGTTTGCCAGATGTATTCCCATTTACCAGAAAATGTTTCTGGTTCATCACTAAATAGTGAATCTATTTTAGAATCTCTCATTTCAGAGATAGAGACAAGTGCTAGTGCGTAAATTTTTGCCATAAGAATATGTAAATATAATAAAAAAAAATTAAGATTGTGCGTTTTTTTCTAATAAAGTTTTAAATGGATGTTGTCCGAGTTTTGTTAGGATTGTAGTAAGCTTTTCCTGTCGGTCTATGAAAACTGATATGCCTGGATTAGTTCTAGCCATATTTGAATACCAGGTTCTCTCTGATTCTAATAAGTTGATTAAAAATTCTTTTTCTGATTCAGTAAAATCTAACATAATCACTTTTAAGAAAAAAGTGACAAAAAGTTTAATAAGTCCAATCGTTTTGATTATGATTACCAATTAAATCATCAACCTTTGGGCCGTTCTCAGAATATTCAACCTGTTCTAAAGTCTTCACTTTAATTATGGCTTTTTTCAAAGCTTCAAGTCTTCTAATTCCAGGTGAATCATTTTTGGCCTTTTCAAACTCATCTAAAATAAGTTTTAATTTCTCTAATTTTTTCATATTTTATATATTATTTTATAAAGTCAGAAAGTGATTTATCCAAATTAATTCGGCTTTAAATTCATACCATTTTAAATAAATTTTTTGAAGTGGTGCTAATATCTTTCCGAGGTCGTAGGCAAATCCCATTTTAAGACTAATTTTCTCAGATTCAGTTGGTGATACTCTCAATAATCGAGGCATCCACTCAATATCATCTGACACTACAATTGGTACTCCAGATTGTACAAAATCTGCTGATACAATATTAAATGACTCTGAAAATGAAACTTGAGTTCCGATATCCATTTGTGATATAACTTTTAAAAAATCAGAATGAGTCATCCATCCATGTTCAATTAACTCATGTTTATCTTTAAAAAGTAATCTAATATTTTTGAGAACATTCAAGCCGTTCTGTTCGACTCTAGTTCCATTGATATGAAATCTTAATTTCAATCCTCTCTTATTAGCTAAATCTATAGCTGCTATAGCTTGTTGATATTGATTCTTCATTGGTCTAATCGCACCAAAACAACCAACATCAATAATATTGGATTTTTCTTTTTTATTAAATTTGATATTTGTCAATTGATAAAGATTCGGTAAAGTGATAAATCTACCTTTTGGAAAAACCGTCTTTAATTGGTTGGTCAATTCTGAAGTGTTTGGTGCTAAAAATATCCTTGAAGAATTTATTCTTGTATAATCTCTAATCCAGGCTGTAGCCAATCCTTCATTTGCTAAGAATGGTGCCTTTGAATGTATTCTAATGACCCATCTTCTTTTAGAATGTCTTTTGATATTGATTAACTCTTGTAGTTTAGCTGGTGTTACCCAAAGCGCTTCCAATACGACAATATCAGGATTGAATTTTGTAACTTCTTTATCTATTGAATTACCATCTAAAACAGAAATTAATTTTGTTTCTACTCCATTTTTTTGAAGAAAATCTACCACAAAATTAGCAGAGTTATAAAGTCCAGAGGTGATACCATATTGTGAATCATGGACTCTTTCTTTAATTACGAACAAGATTTTTTTCAAGGGATTATATTTTTTTGTAAAAAATTACAAATTATATATTATGTAGAACCTGATGTAAACTCGTTTTTTACTGATTTTTTACGGGAAATTTATCCAACATATTTTCTTTTCCTAAATATCTTAGATCGCCAGCATCTTTGGTAGTTTTTTTACCAATCTTCTTTTTTTCTTTTTTCCTCTGTGATGTTCCACCTAATAACGGAAAACCAATATCACCACTACCAGAACTACCACCACCGCCTACAAAAGCTGGACCGTTTAGTGCACCTGGTAAAGATGATGGTTGAGATGCGACAACTGCTCCCATACCCGCAGTTGATGCGTTAGCTGTTGCATCTTCGAATTGTTTGAATGATTTTAAATGTTTCATTAATTATATATTAAGGTTGAATATCGATTTTTGCTTCGTAGTGTAATTCTTGATAACCACCTTGTCTACTCATATTAGGATGAAATAAAAATTTATCAACTTTACCATTAAAGTCGAATCCTAAAATTAGTTGAGCACCAACATTATACTTTTCAGAATCACTTTCTAAAATATCTACTTCATAATAAATTGGTTCTCTGTGTAAAGAATATCCCCAGGTAAAATAACATTTAGTAGTATGCGTTCCATCATCATCTGTAAATTTCAAAGTAAGGATTGTACCTGGTTGAATTAAGTTTGATGTATTAGTGTGTAGTTCATTAATGAACTGTGAATATTTATAGATTTTCATAATCTATATATTAATTAAGATAAACAAGGATCTTTTATTAGTCCGGCAACACTAAAGACATTTTGATTAATGCCATTTGGATTATTTTTCGGAATTCCATTTGCTAATTGATTAGCGGCAAATCTAATACTCACGTTATTACCTTGGTTAGAATCATCAGATAAGACCATTAGTTGACCTCTGTTTGAAATTGTAGCATTTGATATTTTTATAAATCTTGAAAACTTTTCAAATCTATCTTGAAATGTAATAGTGTAGTTTGTTGTTGATGAAGGTGTAATCGTTGTGAAAGTTCCTGCTCGACCTGAGAAAAACTCATTCATAGTTAATGTAATACCACTTGTCACGGTCACTCTGTTTGAGAATAAATCATTCATATTAATTAGAGTAGCCGAAGTGACAATCGCGAAGTTATTATTAGTTGTTGTAAAGATTGTGCCTTGTGTGTAAGTGAATGTTCCACCACCATAAACAAACAAAGTGCCCAAAGTTATAGCACCAGTTGTATTTATAGTTATGTTATTTCGGATTCCACCGGTAGTTGTCGAGTTTGTTGATAAAGTGCCTGTTCCATTTAGAACGATGTTTGTGGTTCCAACTATCGTACCAGAGGTCATTGAATTGGCTATAAAACTGCCACCAACGAAGAAAGTATTTCCGGTTAATGTCAAAATCGCAACGACGTTAGTGGTCGTAAAACTACCTCTACAAGTCAAGTTTGATGTGAGTGTTATTGTGTTTGAGGTATTTCCTGAAGAATGTGTTATGTTGTCCCAAATTATTCCGTTAGTATTGAGTGTTGCCAAGGATGTAATGGTGAGAGTGTTACCAGATGTAATTACGTTACCGGTTGTGTAAGTTAGAGTTCCAGTATCGTAATAAAGGTTTGATCCTAAGGTTATTGTACCAGAGGTATTTATAGTTAAGTTTTGTTGAAGAGGTCCAGTTCCACTTTGACTCCAAGTTCCTGTTCCATTTAGAATGATGTTTGTTGTGCCTCCAGAAGCTTGATTCGGTGAGCTTCTCGTAAAATTACCAGAAACACTTATTGTATTAGAATTAAGAGTTGTGATACCATTTGAAGGTGAACCTAAAGTTAAATTGACCACTTGTAAATTATTTGGTACCGTAAAAGTAACTGCTCCTGTGGTTGCAACGGTGAGATTTGTAGTAACTGAAAGAGTATTTCCTCCAGTTGTAATAACTGGTGTTCCAGTAACTAAAGTCAAATTAACCACATTTAGGTTTGATGTGAGTGTAACTGTGAAACTACCAGTAATTGTAAATGTTTCAAAATCAATTTGTGTAGCTCCTCTATCTGTATCAAGTGTACATGAACTCAAAATTAAAAAGTTACTACTTGTTGTTATAACTGATCCAGCGGTGTATGTAAAAGTTCCACCACCATACGCAAATGTAGTACCAACCGTTATAGTTCCAGATGTATTGATTGTGATACTATTTCTGAATCCACCAGTTGTGACAGAGTTATTTGTCGAAATCGTACCAGTGCCGTTGAGTAATAAGAGTGTTGTTCCTGTGATGGTTCCGCTGGTAACGAGCGGTGCGGAAATGCCGCCTCCTATTGTAAACGTGTTTCCATTTAATGTGAGAACTGAGTTAATTAGTGCTGAAGCTGCAAAATTTCCAGTACAAGTTAAATTATTTGATAGTGTTATTGTACTTGAGGCGTTTACAGGGTATGTTATATTATTCCAACTAATGCCATTCGTAGCTAAAGTACAAGTTCCCTGGAGATACAGAGTACTATTAGCTGTTGAAACTGCACCAGCAGTGTATGTCAAGGTTCCTGTATTATATGCGAAAATTGTTCCGACAGTAATTGTACCGGTCGTATTAATAGTTACACTAACCGCTATTCCACCAGTTGAGGCATTAGTGGTGGAAATTGTTCCGGTACCATTTAGTAATACATTCGTAGTACCAGTTAGTGTTCCAGAGGTCAACGTGTTAGCAAGTAAACTTCCACCTATTGTGAAGGTGCCACCATTCATTGTTAGTGTAGTGTTTGTTGCCGCAGCGATTGTGAAATTACCAGTGCAGGTTAAGTTATTCGATAAAGTTATTGTATTCGTGGCATTTGGGACATAAGCTATATTATTCCAGTTAATACCATTTGTGGCTAGCGTAGAAGCACCTGTTAGGTTTAGTGTGCTACCTGTTGTAGATACTGTTCCAGCAGTATATGTGAGAGTTCCAGTTGAATAAGCAAAAATTGTTCCTACTGTAATCGTTCCAGAACTGTTAATAGTTAGATTACTTATTATACCACCAGTTGTCGCGGAATTGGTTGATATGGTTCCAGTTCCGGTAAGAACAATATTAGTTGTTCCACCTACATTACCAGTTATTGTTGTTAAAGTTGAAGTGAAACTACCACCAATAGAAAACGTGCTACCTGTCAAAATAACAGCACTGTTTGTATTTGAAGTAGCAAAATTACCAGAACAATTCAAATTACTAGTTAGTGTTAAAGTTCCTCCATTTGCGGTATATGAAATATTACTCCAAGTCATCCCATTAGTATTGAGAGTTGTCGAGGCACCAATAGCTAAAGTGGTTCCAGTTGTGGTTATTGTTCCCGAAGTATATTTCAAAGTGCCGGTATTATAAGTCATGTTAGCACTTGATGCAATGGTTACATTTCCTGCAAATTCCAAGTTTAATCTCATTTGAACGGTTGATACTCCAGTATAAATACCACCGGTCATCTGAACGTTTGCACTTCCAGCAATAATAGCTGTTGTGCCTGAGAAAGTTAAACCATTTTGACAAATAATGGTAAATGATGCCCCATTTATTGTCGTAGTTAAAGTTGTACCACCTAGTGTAACTAATCCAGATGCAGTTATATTTCCAGACAATGTTATAGTAGAAGTTCCACTCATTGCTAAAGTGACTGTCGTGATGTTAAACGCTCCTGAAAATGTAGCACTGGCAGTTATACTTAGACCAGTAGTTAAAAGAGCATTCGCTAAAGTATATGTTACTGATGCACTCAAAATGATTGAATTTGGCCAAGTAAATGTAGTTCCACTTGTTATTGTGCCTGCGGCATTTATTGTTATGTTTCCCGTTCCAGAGACTTTTCCTGTCTGTGTATTTGAAAATGTGACACTACCGGAGACAGTAATACCATTGGTCATAGTTATTGTATTTGTATAACCAGTGAAATCAATATTATTACAAACTGCGACAACGTTTACTGTACAATTAGGACTTGTATTATTGAAAGTTGCTACGTGTCCATCAGCAGCGGTTGGTACTGTACCTAAAGACCAATTAGTTGCTGTTCCCCAGTTTGAGTTAGTTGTGCCTGTAAATATGTTTGCTGCCATTACGAAATTGGTATTTCTTGACCAATGACTAAGCTGTTAATTAATGTTCTGTTTAGTATTTCAGCATCTAATCTTTTTTTCTCAGTTATCGCACGATTGATTATACCAGTTTCGATGTCTTGTTGACTTTGTGGCATAAAGTGAGCAACATCTATTGTTAAAATTGTTCCATCAAAATCATATTCAACAGTTGTTGTTATTGTTTCTCCATTAACTGAGGTGTTTAGAATTTTGTAAGTCATGGTTTATAATTTATTTTTTAATAATTTCCACCATATACAGTTATATCATAAGCACCAGAAGTTTGAGTTGCACTTATAGATGCCCACAAGTGTTGACCTGACGCTATAAATAATGGTGTGGTAAAAGTAATTCTTTGAGTTTGACCGACTGCTGTAGCCGAGGGTGTTACAAGTGGAAGAGCCACTTCTGCAATCAATCTTGGATTCGCCCCAAGAGTGCTACTACATAAAAATATTCTACCGACTGCTGCCACAGAAGCCTGAGTTTGTGATGCAGCAACATGAAAGAAATCTATTGCTTCAATTCTACTTCCATCAGCACCAGCTGTAAATAGAAGACCCGCGTTCGTTGTATCTGATAAATCTCGAGTAGCATTAGCAGTTGTTAATCTCAATCCTGTTGTGATACCTTTGTTAGCAGTCAGAAGAAAAATAGGTGATGTATTTGCTGGCATAAATTATTTCTTATTTTTAAGTATATATTGACTAAGTTAGTTTTCAACTTAGATAAAATTGTAATAATTGAACAACTTTGAAGCTGAACCTTCACCTTGAGGACCAACAGATCCTTGGTTACCTTGAGGTCCAGTTGGTCCTTGAAATCCCTGAGGTCCAGTTGGTCCTTGAAATCCTTGAGGCCCAGTTGGTCCTTGAAATCCTTGAGGCCCAGTTGGTCCTTGAAATCCTTGATCACCTTGAGGTCCAGTTGAACCACCACCAGAAGTTATTTGAGTCCATTCTGGTTGGCCTGAAGTTGCAGTCAATACATATCCAGGTGTACCATTTGGTAAAAAAGTGACTACACCAGAAGCATCTGTTACTAAAATCTGATAAGGACTCGGTGAATATTCAATCTGGTCTAATCCAAGTAGCGTTTTTGACATAAATTATATTTATTTTGGCTCTTCTAAAGTCTCAACAAGTGGATAAATTGTAGCAACTAATCTTGAATCCATCTCAACATACATATCTGGATTTTGAACAACTAGTTTTGCTAAGGCCATTCTTTTATCATACGCTTTATAACCTAAATCCGGTGACAGGATAGGTTCTTCAAGTGTCATGATTTGAATAGCATACTCTATCATACATTGTTTTACTGCTATTTGTAAAATTGGACTTTTTGAAACTGAAATTGGGTTTATATATGGTGTACCTTTACCTGCCATTTTTAATTAATTATTTTTTTATATATTAAAAGTACTCGTAACGTATCTGAAAGTTTTTATTAGCCACTGGAGCTATTAAAGTTATCGTACTTCCAACTATTGAGTAATCTCTATTGACCAATCCATCTGATTCTGATAATACTTGACCATTCATAATTACCATAGGTGAATATTGTGGCAAATGTGGTAAAACAATAATATTTCCACTGAAATTATCAGCATAATAAACATTTTTGTTTGTAATGACTTTACTCACTGGTGCGGACAATAATTTACCAACTGAATCTGTGTAAAGTAAATTAGCAACTGATGTACTTGGAACATCATCTCTTGTATTAGGATAATTGTAAAAATAAGTATCTGTTCTGTCGATTAGAATGACATTATTAGACTCATTGCCAAATACAAATCCAGAAGTTGCTGTTATAAAATAATTAAATTGAGGTACATTAAAATCGAAACTAATTAGTGCTGAACCCTCAGTTCCATCTTCGGACATAAAAGGACCAGCAATATGTAAAGTATTATTACTTACATTTTCCAAAGATAAGAATGAAGCTGTCCAACCTAAATCAAAAGTGTATCCTATATTAAGAGATGTTTTTAAATTAGGATCGACTTGGTGAATTATTCTTCCCTTTTCACCTTCAATTAAAATATTACCAGAAAAAGTATTTCCAACATCTAATATAGATTGTAATCCGACTAATGGACCTTGAGGTCCAGTTGTACCTTGGAATCCCTGATTACCTTGGAGTCCTTGAGGTCCAGTTGGTCCTTGAAAGCCTTGATTTCCTTGGAATCCTTGTGGGCCAGTTGGTCCTTGGAATCCTTGATTCCCTTGAAATCCTTGAGGTCCGGTCGGTCCTTGAAATCCTTGGAATCCCTGATTACCTTGGAATCCTTGAGGTCCGGTTGGTCCTTGGAATCCTTGATTACCTTGAGGTCCAGTAGGTCCTTGGAATCCTTGATGACCTTGTGAACCAGTTGGACCAAGTTGTGTGTACATAACTTGTTGTGCAGTAATGATGACAGATGGTACAGCTGGTCTTGTTGGATTAGATTGTGTACCTGTGTGATTTATGGAAATAGTTGTGTCAGCTGATGACCAGTAAATTTGCACATAATCATTAGCATCGACAGTTTTTATAAAATTCCAAGAAACAACCTGATCACTTTGACCGGCAATATTAAATTGAGTATTTGATGTGGTAATGTAATTTCCATTTAATGCAAACCAAACATCAACGGTTCCTGAATTTGCCGTTGTTTTCGAAAAAACAGAAGAAAATTGAATATTATAAGTTCCAGGGTATTGGAATCTAATTCCAGAAGAGTCATAAAGCACAACACCATTGGATTCAAATGTTCCATTAAGATACATTGGTAGAGCAACTGATCCGGTTGGATTCAATTGGTCTGTTGTATCATAGAATGAACCATAATAACCTAAAGCACCACCGGCACCCGTTGCGCCAGAAGGACCTGTCGGTCCTTGAGCACCGCCACCAAAAGATGATGTAGTCGCACCAACGTTACCGTTCGCATCAACAAAAAGAGCTTGTATACCACTACTGGTCAAACTGGTTATGTGTAAACTACTTAGATAAGTATTACCATTTCCTAAAACATAAAAAGTATTAGAAGCAGAACCATTTTGAATTTGGAAAACGGCGTCTGTATCAGATGCAGAACCTCTTCTAAAAGTCACTCCATCTAATGTTGAATTAGTTATAATTTCAGGATCACCTGAATTGTTGTAAGCTTGTTGTAATGTAGTAGTTGAAAGTCCACCAGATATTCCAATAGTTTCTCCGAATTTTGAGGCAAGTAAAAATTGTGCCTGTGTAGTATCTGATAAATTTGTACAAGTAGCTTTAACAGAAAGAACACCTATCAATATAGCATTATTAGTAAAGTTAGAGAATGTAACAAAAGGTTCAGTTGATGCGGCAGAAATAGCAGAGTTCAATTCAGTATAAACAGTTTGACCATATTGAACTCTAATTTGTCCATTTTGTAATAAATATATTCTTTGATTTGTTGATTGATTTTTAAGAGGTGTGGAGATATTTGTTATTACACCTCCATTATCATATTTTGTCGGATCTATTATACCGACATTTGAAGTGGTTCCTCCTAATTGTGTTCGATATTGAAATACTGCTGGACTATATCCCGAAACTGATATATTACTTGGACTCAATACATTGGTTGTATATCCTATTCCCAATCCCCAAAGAGTTCCAGCAGATGTTTGAAAAGACATTGTATTTCCTATCGAAGATGGATAAACACCACCATTAATTAATCTTATGGCAGTAAACATATCTCTCAATTGTGAAGTTGGAGATAAATCTAAATCTGGTTCAGAAAATGCGTTATTTAATTTTGATTTATCTGGATGTCCGATTTTACCCAAATAAATATTCTGTCTTCTCTGTTGTGGTGTTGGAAAATTATTAATTTGAAAAAGACTACCACTAGAATTAACAAGTAAATATGTTTCAGTATCACTTGCTAAAAAAGATGAAGTTAGTCCAGTGGCACCGTTATAATGAACGTTAGTTGTTGTGCCTGCCACATCATCTACTATCCAACCACTCATCGAACCAACATTAAATGTTGTATTAGAAGTAAGTGAGATTCCCGGTGGTGCAAAATAATAAATTCCAGTTGATAAGTAACCTATACTTGAACCAGTGACACCTTGAGGACCTGTAGCACCTTGAAATCCTTGAGATCCGGTGACGCCTTGAGGACCTGTAGCACCTTGAAATCCTTGAGATCCGGTGACGCCTTGAGGACCTGTAGCACCTTGAAATCCTTGAGATCCGGTGACGCCTTGAGGACCTGTGGCACCTTGAAATCCTTGAGATCCGGTGACGCCTTGAGGACCAGTTGGCCCTTGAAATCCTTGAGACCCGGTAGCGCCTTGAGGACCGGTTGGTCCTTGATATCCCTGAGGTCCCGGATTGCCTCCAAAACTAAATGTATCTCCTAATCCATCGTAAACATATCCACCCGCGGTTTGTAAAAGTCTCTGATATGTTCCCGATGCGGTGGCATAAGTTAAATCGTACTGATTCATAATTATTTTATATATAAAAATAAAGGAGGTTTAACAAATTGAAAAAGTATCTATTTTGGCCAGAGGTCAATTATTTATGGACAGAGATTGCAAGAGAAGATGGATTTATGCTTTGGCCTGATATTGCCTTAATAGAAGAAGTTCAGAGAGTCCTTAGAGGAGGTGGTGGTTCTAAAGGAGACCTTCAAAAAGAATATGAAGAAGGTAACCCTTGGAGAAAATTAACTGAAGAATTAGGTGAAGAAAAAACCGAAAGATTTATTAAAATATTTTGTACTGTAAACAATGTAGAATATGAAAGAGGTAAATTTATTAAAGAAAATATAAAAGTTTCAGTATCACAATTTGAAAAAGTTTTTAATGAATCTGTAAAGGTAAAAGTTGAGTTTCAAAAGTAATATATAGTGTATGGAAATAAATGAAGATGTTTTTAGTTTTGAAGATTTCTTAGCTGGTAAAATTCAGAAACCAGTTAAATCTAAACCTATTGAAAAGGTAGTTGAATCAATAGTTGAAGAAAATCCAGAAGTGGAAGAGATTCAAAAAGTTGAAGATATTATTAAACAACCTGAGCCTCCTCAAGTAGTTGAAGTTGAAGAGATTTCAGAAGAAGAAGACGAAGAAGAGTATGTTGAAGAATTCGTTGAAGAAACTCCACAAGTAGTTGAAGAAAATTTCTATCCGCTTTATAAAGATAAAGGTGAAAATTTTTCTTGTGATATTTACGTTGAAGGAGCAAAAACCGATGAAACTATCACACGTTTAATTATTGAAAGTGAAGATTGGACTCTAATGTTTCCAGGTGAAATTAAAAATGGAAAAGTAAATATTCCAATCCGTAAATTAAATCTTTTCGAAGAAGGGCAAAGAGGTAAGATTAAATTAGAAGTTATTGCAGAAGGTACTGTATTCATTCCTTGGGAAGATGAATTCAAAATTAAAGTTTCTAAGAAAGTATCAGTGTCCTTGAATGAAAATAAAAAGCCTACACAACCGGTTAAAAAACCAGGCGTAGGTGTCAAAGTTAACGTTAAGAAATCTTAACGTTTACGCTTTTTATTATCCTGTTTTTCAATCCAATTAATTCCACGAATCATGATTGAAAAACAGATTATACCCCAAATTATTACTGCTATATAAAACATAAACACAAATATAATAAAAAAAATTGTGATTTGGCTTTTTTACGTTAATATATACAAATATGAAATGGATTAAATCGAGAAATAAGTTTGTCAATGAAGCTAAACTTAGAGATGTGCTTTTACCAAGACAAGCTAAAGAAGTCAAATCTGTATGGGGAGAACAATATCTCGAACAAGAAGAAATTACTCCAACCGATAAGATTAAGCAAGGTACTTGGGTTCTTACTGAAGAAGATAAAAGAAAAGTTTTAGGTGCTTTCTTTGATGTTAATATGGATAAACTTTACGAGTTGTTTAATAATCTTCCAGACAAGTTTTGTGAAATATTAAAATTATCAATCAATACTGATTTATTAACAGATGACAAAAAGAAATTTGTTTCTGTTCTAAACAGATTTGAAATCAAAAGTCCAAGTGTGGATGAGATTTATTTGTTATATGAAAATGTTTTCAGAAAATTAGCAGTCGGTGAAACTAAAGCTACTGAAGTAATACAAAGAGACGAAAGAGGTAGACCTATTTTAGGTGACGATAATAGACCGGTAAAGATTACAAAAGAAGCTGGTGTTCCAGTATTCACAAATAATTTGGTTAATATTAATTCATTCTTAGCAGATTATAATAGTTGTTATCCTGAAGAAAAAGTAGATGAAAAGACATTTACAAGTGGTGTGGCTTATAATATTAGAAATGCTGCTGGTCAGGATTTTAGTGAGAACGACTATGAAATTGATTTTGAGATATTCAAACGTGATTTGATTTTACAAATATTGTACAAGCCATCTGATATTTTGAATATGTCAATTTCCAAGTTTTTTGCTTCTTGTCAACATCTTTATTCTGGTGGTTGGAGAAGTCAAGTTCTTTCAAATGTATTCGATCCAAACTCAATTCCGGCATTCTTAAAGTTTGATACTCCTATTTTATGGCAAGGTGAAAAGATTGCCGATCAACTTCCACTTTGTAGAATGCAAGTTAGAAGTATAGAAGGTTTTACATCAACTACAAAAGAACCTAAAATATTCTTTGATAGATGTTATCCCGATAGATTGAAAGATGTTATGGATGAGATGGTAACTAAATATAGTGGCAACGTTGAAAACTTTAAAACTGGTGAGCGCGGTCCATATTTATTCACACCAGATATTGAAGAAGATTTGAAGCGTAATTTGAACACTCCTTACATGGATAGATTAAGTTTGAAACAAGGTAGGTATATAGGTATAAATACAAAAACACTTTATCTATCATCAACTCAAGATTGGAAAGAGACCGTAATCTCACCTAAAGCTAATATTAAAGAAGTTATAATTGAAACTACAAACATACCAGAAAATATGTTAGAGTTTCCATTTGACCTAAATTGGATTAAGTTTAAGTTCTTAAAAATTAATCATCTAGATATATTTAAGTTTAAAACTCAAGCTTATGCTTTTGATAAGTGTCGTTTTGCTGAAGGTTTGGTTGAAGAAATTAAAGTGGCTAATCCTGGTTTACAAAAGTTATCATTTATTAGTTGTGATATTCCAAAACTTGATTTATCACCATTTACCGATTTAGATGAATTAGAGTTAGTATATACATTAGATGCTGGTGATAAATTAGAAGATGTTATTAAATCAACAAAGGTTAAAACACTTCGTGTATCTGGTGATGTTTTGTCGGAAAAAGAAAATAAAAAGTTTATTCAAGATTTGAAAAAATCTGGAACCAAAGTAGAAGTAGTTGGATTAGTAATATGAAACAATTAAAACATATAAAATTATTTGAAGCATTCGAATCAATTAAATTAGGGAAAACTCTTAATTTTATTAATACTGGTGCTAAGTCAATATTTATTGACAATCTGAAAAAAATTGCTAACAATTACGATTTTCCAATTTCTAAGTTTAATGACGATATGTTTCAATATTTACCTTTCAAATCTGCTTTAAGAAAAAATGTAGATCCACCAAAGCCTACTGAAAGAGAAGTTTGTAAGAGGGAAAGTGATTGGATACCTGGTGAGTTTTGTCAAGGTGGTCGAGTTAAGAGAACTTGGGGTGCTCACACCAGAATGACCGAATGTCCAGGATGTGGTGGAACTGGCTTTGAGCCAGAAAAGAAAGTTGAACCTGAGATTCAATTGGTTAAGTTTTGGTTTGATAAAGATGGTAATTTCATTAATGTGACTGGATGTGATGGTCAAATAAGAAATCAAAATAAAAGTCATGATAAGGATTACTCAGGAGAGTTATATAATTTTTCTAAAAATCTTGAGGACTATGAAGAAGTTAAAAGAATATCAGTTGTGGAGCTTACAAAATTACCAACTGGAAGTGTAGTTCTTTTTAATAATTCGGGTTCTGACCCTTATAGAGGAGCTGTTTCTATGGTCTATCATACTCAAAGAAGTGGTAGAGATGCTGCTTATATGTTACAAAATAAATATTCTGGGGACTCCCCTGATGGTGTAGATTGGGCTAAATTTTCTCGACTTTCTTGGGTAGTTACAGGTGCTAATGATTTTGGATCTGCTATCTTACTTGAACCAAAAGTAAAAAGAGTAGTGAAAAAAGAGGTTGAAGTTAAACCTATACCAGAAGAAGAAGCTTACACTTGGAATAACTTAGTTGATTTGAGATGGATGAGTTTGAGTCATGCAAGAGATATGGATTCAAGATTAAAAAATGCTCACTTTGCCATTATACTTGACTTAAACAAATTAAAAGAATCTGAATACGAAAAAGTAAGTGGTACTAAAGCCATCAGAAAAGAAAGAAAAGAAGGAGCTTTCATAAAACCAGAAGATGTTAAAAAGGCGAACTTAGAAAGGTACATTTCACTTTTAATTAAAAAGTTTGATGCTAATAAAGGTTTGTCAGAGATACCTAAGATTCTACCGAGAGCTTTAGGTTTCACAAATTCTATTACTTTTATTCTTAGAGGTATTAATTTCAATAATATAGACAGCCTTACTACAAATATGTATCATATGATAAAAGACTCTGGTTCGTCAGACTATTATGCAAAAAGAGCTGAGGAGGATTTGAATGATATTTATGATACTTTTAGTCGTAGATCAACAAAGATTAACCAAAATATTGATGATACTTGGAAATTACTTGATAAGGGAACCTCTAATAAAGAAAAGGATGAAAAGATGAGTAAGTATTTTGAGGAGTATTTAAAACTTGGTGAGTTTATAAATAAAAAATTAACCTCGACTAAAATTGAAACAATTTCTGATATTGAGGTTATGATGAGAAAATTTCATGCAATAAGAGATTTTGTTGGAAACACAAGAATACAATCTCTAAGAAATTTAAGATACTTATCTGAATATTTATATGGTTCTACTGCGGGTTCAATTTATTCAAACATTGAAGATACTTTTGATGATTATCCAGATGCTCTAAATGATCTTTATGAATTTAGATCTGCGATTGAAAAAATCATAGCGTAAAAAAGTAGAGAATTAACTCTACTTTTTTTATATATACATTATGTCATTAATAATTAATAATATCTTAAATCCAAATGATGTTGGAACGGTTTCCAGTGGAAGTTTAGGATTATTTGCCGGACCAGGAGATACATTTTATATTAAAAAGTCAAGTGGAACATATAGTCCAATATCAACAACTTCTGGTTTTAATACTGGTTTGATATTTAATACTTTTAGTTTCGTTTTATCTGTTACAGATGGAAACTCAACTCAAACTGCGAGTTTACTTGAATTGGCTTCTGGATATTATAATTCTTACTTAGCAATATCAACTGCCTCAAATGTTTTGACCTTGATTGATGGTTATTCTACACTTACTGCTAGTCTAGCTTATTATACTAAAGGTTTTAATACCGGTATGAGCTATAATACCGCAAGTAACGTTCTTTCAATTACTGATGGGAATAGTACTATTTCAGCTACTCTTTCTTTGACTGGTGCTAATACAAGTTTCACTTTCAATCCTTTCAATAATGTTTTGAGCATAGTTGATGGATTTGGGACTAAAACAGCTTCTGTGGCTTTACTTTCCGGGAACACTGGAATGAGTTTTAGTAATGGTATTTTATCATTACAAGATGGGAGAGGTACACAAACAGCTAGCTTGACCTCATTTGTGAAAATTGGCGAACTTAGTTACTCAACTCTTAATGCTGGTGGAACAAATAGTACATTTAATCTTTCATCTTTGAGCCCAGTGCCATCAAATTCTAAAATAGTTTCTATTTATGGTAAAGTTAATCAAGCTTTTGTTTCACCAACTGGACAAATTACAGGATATGCTTTCTACGCTGTTCCGGGTGGGACTAGTTTAGCAACATTTGACTGGACTAATTTCAAAAATATTGTTTCACCATCTGACCCTTTCGCAGCAGGCAATGATGAAGGTTATGGATTATTTGCAATGACTCAATCTTATTTTCAATCTAATGTTTTTGAATTAATATCAAGTACATCTTCACTTACTTATAGTGTTTATCTGTCTTATAGTGATGGTGTATCAAGTGTCGTAAATCCACAAGATTGGACGGCAGGTAATGTCTCTTTTGTGGTTGAATATCAAAGATTAGAATTAAGTTCATTGCCTTTCTAATTTAGAAAATTGAATCTCCAACAAAATATTTTTGTCTATCAATAACATTTAACTCATTATTAAATTGTGAAGGATTATAGATAAGTACAACTTGTGAGGCCCAATCAAATCTACCAATCTCTTGAAACATTTTAACAGAATCGCCTTCACTGATTTCAAAATCAAAATCTTGAATCGATAATTCCCCAACAAGTAACATATAAATTAAACCTCTATTTGAATTGAAAGTTACAATCCAAAGATTATTATTTCCAAAGAAGTTTTCACCTTTTGAAATATATTGTATCTTTTCAATTTTACCATCTATTGGGGAATGTATTCTATGATAATAACACTTCCACAATTTCATATTAATGAATTGCAAATCTTCAATATTTCTTAGACCAAGTTTCTTCAAATCTTGAACAATATCTTCGGTGTCTTTTTTCAATCTAAGAATTGAAGAAGTATCAGAAAAATCACCAATCGATTCTATTTTACATTCACAAGGTAGTGCCAGTTCTAAAGATTGAGAGTTAATTTCATCTACTTTAGAAGAAGATAATTTTCTGGTAAAGTAGTCCATAAAAGATTTATAATCTTTATCTTCAAACCATTTTTTAGGTGTATCATAATCCACATCTGATTGAAAACGATTAATTATCTTTTGAAGCTTATCACCAATGTTATCATATCTAAACGGGTGAAGCTCCTTCATAATATCTTGAAGTTCACCATGATTGATTAAATCATCTGTAAGTTCTTTAAGGGATTCGAATAGTTTGAATGATTTGATTATCATTCAGTATATATTAGTTTGAAATATTTTTTAGCACCCAATTCAATTTAGATTCTCGTTTTCCACCTTTATCTTCCCATCCAAAAATATGAAACATATGAATAGATTCAATCCACTTTCTGTGAATATGTCGAATACTATCTGGGTTTTTGGTCATTTTACCACCTACAATTAGGTAATCACCTTGAATTAAATCAGAACCAAGAGTTCTAAAGTCGAAAGTTTCTTTCCATTTTTTGCTTTTCTCTTCTTCTGTTAATTGTGGACAATCTTTATGTATATGAATATAACCACGCAACTCTACTTCTGATTTTTCATAGCAAAGTCTTTTCCACTTTTCAAATTCTTTCTTAGTCATTTAGGATTTTATTTATCTGACTTTCTCTCCATTCTTGAAGAAGAAAATCAGGTCTAACATTTTCACTAATTATTAAATCAGCAACTTCATCATAGATAGTAATATTCAGAGTACTTTCAAGTTCCATGATTATTTCCACACAATTAAGTGCATCAAATCCTTGCTCATAATAAGTTTTATGAAAATCAAATTTGAAAGATTTATTACCTGATACTTTCTGTGCAACTTTAGTAAAATCATCTAATGTGATTATTTTAATTGCTGGACATATTTGATAGGCTTCTTGTAGTGTCATGAGAGCAAAGGTAATAAACCTTTAGTAAATAACCTAATATAATTTACATGAAAAAGATTTTAGTAACAGGTGGACTTGGTTATATCGGCTCACACACAATAGTTGATTTATTACAAAAAGGATTTGATGTGGTTAGTGTTGACAACCTTGTTAATTCAAATCAAGACAAATTATCCGGTATATTTCAGATTACTGGTAGAAGAGTTAAAAACTACACCATAGATGTTTGTGATTTTGATTTATTAAGAGATGTTTTTGAAAAAGAAAATCCAACAGATGTCATTCACTTCGCTGCTCTGAAATCCGTTCCCGAATCAGTTGAAGAACCACTTAATTATTACTTCAATAATTTACAAGGTCTAATCAACTTATTACAACTTTCAAAACAATATAAAATTGGTAAGTTTATTTTTTCATCATCTTGCTCAGTTTATGGAAATCCAGAAACTTTACCAGTTACCGAAGATTCTCCTATTCTACCTGCGACTTCACCATATGCTTCATCTAAACAAATGGGTGAAAAGATTATTGAAGATTTTTCAAAAGTTTGTGACATAGAGTTTATAATTTTAAGGTATTTTAATCCAGTTGGAAATCATGAAAGTGGTTTAATAAATCAAGATAGAATCGGAGATGCTGTATTTCCAAACATAATTAAATCACTACAATCTGACTCACAATTTATTATACATGGTGGTGATTATCCAACTCGTGATGGAACACCTATCAGAGATTTCATTCATGTGATGGATATAGCTGAGGCACATACTCTATCTTTAGATTACAATTGTGATAAGTTGAAAATCATAAATCTGGGTAGTGGTATTGGAGTTTCTATTAAAGAAGTTTTAGAATCATTTCAAAATGTGACTGGGAAAAAATTAAATTGGAAAGTCGGTGCAAGAAGAGAGGGTGATGTAGTTGAGATATATGCTAATAATAATTTAGCGAAAGAAACACTAAATTGGAATCCTCGATTTACTTTAGAGTATATGATTAAAACAAGTTAATCAATTTTCCCCTCGGCTTTTAATTGGTCATATGCTTCTTGGCGACAAGTGATTAAATCCTTTTCAGGATTTAGAGATTGAATCTCTTTTGCCAATTTGATAACCATTTGATATTCTAAAAGTTTCTTTCCAAAATTTTTCATTTCTACCATTTTTTTTTAACCACTCTAATAGACATATATTGTTTATTGATAGCATAATAAACATCACCTGACATTCCAGATTCTTTTGAACCTGGTTCTGGAACTATATAACAATCATAAGCTTTAAATCTATCTTTCAAGAATTGTAAAACGTCTTCTGGAAATGGATATTTTTCTTTTGTTATAGTGGCTCTAATTCTTCTTGATTCCGAATCAACATCGAAGAAATTAATAATTAATAGATTCTCATTTACCACATTAGCTTCAAAATCTAATTCACTTTCATCTAAGAAATCTTGACACCAATCTTTGATATCATCTGATGTTATATCAAAATACTTTTGAAGTAAATCCTCTTCATTTGGTGAAGTATAATTTGCTTCTAAAAAAGATTCCCATTTTTTAATCATAAAGTATATATAAAAAAGAGTGTCTGAAATTAGACACTCTTCTTACATAACATTAATCTATCCAAGCCGATCGCAAACCCAACACCTCCTTCATATTCACCTCCACCACAGATTTGTTTTTGAGCTCCCAATTCAGGACAAGCTATTTCAAAACCTTTACCACCTTTGTAATAATCTAAACCACGAGTAGCATCTAAATTAACTTCATAGTTAGTAGTCATAGTTTCAATCATCTTCTTAGCAATCTCTAACAGCTCATCAGAGTAATCTTTAGAAGGATTAAGAACTTCTACACCAAATTGAGTGAATTCGCGGTAGCGGCCAGACTGAGGTCTCTCTCCTCTGAAGCATTCACCGATATAAAAAAGTTTTACATCTTTTTGATATTTGAACTTTTCTTTGCCGACTAACTGAACTACAGCTGTATATTCAGGTGCTAAACAAAGATCTCTATCACCCAAATCTTTGAAGTTATACATCATGTTTTGGTTTTCATCACCGACCTTTTTAGCAAAGGTTTCTGATTTTTGAATCACTGGAATCATCATTTCTTCATATCCATATGATTCAAGTATATCAATCATTTTATTGATTAATTCTCTTTTCAATTTCGCAGTTTCTTTGAAAAGGATGCGAGTGCCTTTGTATGTTGAATCTATTTTAATTTCCATAACTTTTGTCTTTTTTTGATTTGTTAAAAATAAAAAACCCAGTCGGATAAATCGGACTGGGTTGAGGTTTGCAAACGTGCAAGAGTATATTTATCAACCCATTACTGGGTGATGATGGACGTTAGTTATGTTGTTAATCATTTTCATAATACAAATATAAGAAACTTTTCTGAAAGTTCAAAATTATTTATCCTTTTTTGTTACATCAACAAGAGCTCCTAATTTCTTGATATCTTTTCTACCAAGAATCATTTTATACTTCATTTGACTTCTATCAAATACATTTAGTTCAGATGATATTTTCATTCCTTTAATGATAACATCAATATCATAAACATCTCTCGATTCCTCACCATGAACGTTTCTGACCATCTTGTTTTTAATAACCTTTTCATCAAGATTCAATTTTTTGAAAAATGATTCATCAAGTGATGAGCTATAAGCACCAGTATCAACTTTAGCTAAAATATCAACATCACCATCTGGTGTTATAATCGAAACAATAACATTTCTTCCTATTATCATATTGGGTATATATTAAGAAATCACTTTGTTTTTAATTAACTCCTCATTAAAGTCTTCTCTTCTATCAAAGAACTTATTAACGATTTTAAATGATTGAGTGACTTTTCTTTCGTCAGATAATTTAATCACAATACCTTCTCTTATTCCATTTCTGTATTCAGATGGTAATTCAGATACTCTAACTACATCAGAAATATCATTAAAAGTCATTTTAGTAGGTTTGATAAATCGAATATCCGTTTGTGAAATTTCAGACTCAAACTTATCAGGTGAAAGCCATTCATCATCTTCTGGTATGTAAATATCATAGGCAATAAAAAGATCAGGTAATCTATCATAGTAGATTGAGTGCTTAGCATAAAGCCACTCACCATAGACGGTTACTGGTGTCATAAGTGATTTAGACAATTTTTGAATGTCTTTATTATGAGCGTGTAACCAGTTCCAAGAGCTTCTAAATTGAAGTTTGGCCGGAGTTTCTTTTTTAATATATCCTTTTTTGAGGATATTATTTCTGTTACGAATAACTGGTCCAGAAGTCCATGATACACCCATATTAGCACCATCCAATTTTTCTTGAACCCAACCAGTAATTGGAAATTGTATTCCGCCTTCTAGTTGAATATCATCGTGAGTCATATTAGATATTTTTTTATCTAAATGTGGAATCCTCGGATATTCTGGAGCCAGATTATATAAGTTTTTTATTCTTGTTTTAGTATTCATTTTTATACGATTAAATGTTTTTTATTACCGTCGATATCTTCTAAAAGAGCTTTCTCACCCAATTCGGTTTTAACTCTCGTGAGCCAAGATTTCGTTTTTATCTTACACATGAAAACATCTTTATCTTCGACACCTTTAGCAATTACTCCTTCTTTCAAGTTGTATTTGTTTTCTTGAATATCAGTTATAATTTGATTGTCTAATTCACCTTGATAAATTAGATTTGGAGTTCCCAAGTGACCAAACTCGTCAATAAACTTTTGTGGTTGAACCCATCCTTTTTTATAAATCCAAACATCGAAAAGAATTACATCTAACTTGTCATTTACATCGTGTCTACCAGCAAAAGAGTTTTCACCAACTAATTCAGCAAATACCGTAAAGTTGGCAAATCTATCTTTACTCCACTTTCTAGAAAATATAGACATAAGTGATTCAGAGTATTTTTCCATAAACAGATTTACTCCAAATCCAAATTGCTCATCTTTATCTGAAATCATTTGAGTCCTCGAACCAAACTTGTAGAATCCTCGTTTGAAGTTTGCTTCAAATCGTAGGTTCTGGCCATCTAGTTTATCGAATGCCCAGATTTCTCGACCAAGAAGTTCAGGTTTCCAATAATATAATTTATGATATTGTTTCATAATTCGCTTTTTTTATTTGTATTGTGTAACAATAATACAACCAGAGGCTCCACATCCACAATCACACATATAACCGTGTGGTAGTCTTTCTATTTCACCTCTTTTAATTCTTGAGTTGAGTATGGACTCGCCTCTTTTAGCTTCTGCCATATCAAATGAAGTAAGAAACCTTTTATTTCTTCTTCTTGAATGCTCAACTCTTCTAACATTTTCCCACCATTTTGCCATATTCTTTTTCTGTTTTTTTAATTTCTTCTAATTCAATTTCATTTGCTAAACGAAGTGGAACAAAGAGAGCGAAACCATCATCATCTTGAAAGTGGTTACAATCATCTGTCATCCATCCAAACTTCCAACGATAATGGTCAAACTTTCCAGTATTAGCATTCCATTTACCTAAATTGGCTCTTCGATATTCACCATAATACCACTTACCATCTTCTAGTTTGTCTTTTGGGATGGCTCCTAACTCTATTAACCTTTGAGTATAGAAGTCATTCATAACCGGAAGTGCTGGAACATCTTCGGCTTTTTGGAATGGTTTTAGAGTCATCCAATAATCGTAGAGTTCTTTTTCCTGTTTTTGTTTCCACTCTAAGGCATATTGAGGATCGTTTTTTAATCTCTCTCTATGTTCTTTATATTCATTAATAGTCATATCCATGTTTATTTACTTCGTCTTTTATCCATTTTTTCATTTCATTCTTTTCAGAATGTTTAGCATTTCGATATTCTTTTTTAAGGTCTTTTTTCATCTTTTTTACCAGACCTGAATCTTGAATATGTCGAAGAGCTCTTTTTCTTTTTTTGATGTCTCCAATTTTTTCTTGGAGCCAGTCGTTATTTTTTGTGCTCATAATTTTATTTGTTATTTTTTAGCAATAAAAAACCCAGTCAATTTTTGATTGACTGGGTTGAGTGTTTATCTTTTCAGACTGGGTTATGCAATATCCACACTAACTCTCATTGAGTCAATCAAATTAAGATATGTTGATATTGTAAGCATGACTTTTATATTCTCTTTTTTTATTTTGTTTAATTGATAATACAAATATAGAAACTTTTTTCTAAACTGCCAAATTATTTTTCCAGTGCCCTCCATGGGTAAGATGGTATGATACCTGGGGCTTTTTTATCCAACCATTTAGCAAAAACTTCTATAGCCCTGCTTTCTTCATTACCCCAAACCTCTTTTTCAGCCTCTTCTGAATAAAGATACTCTTTAGCTAATTTTTTGAAGCTGTAATCGCGACTTTTCGGTGATTGTGAAGATTCTTTTATAAAATTTGATTCCATACTAGTATCATTCTTTGTTAAAACTGATTCTTCAATAAACTGACTAAACTCTTTCAAATGAACCAATTTGTGTGATTTCTGTAATGAAGTTTCACTACTTAATTTCTTTGAATTTGGCTCACGATAAGTTCCTTTCTTTGGAGTTTCAGCTAAAGCTTCCTCAGATGAAAGAGTTTTATTACTTGGTTTCTTTTTTGTAACATGCCCTTGTTTCTTCATATCTTTCGATAATTGTTGTTTTAGGGTTGTAGGTTTAGTTTTCATATTGAAAAAGTTATATTTTCTTTATATATTAACCCATATAAATCAAAAACCCCTCTTTTGAGGGGTTTCTTTTAATTTTCAAGAATAGATTCAATTCTCATTTCTCTAACCTTAGCTTTAATCCAACTTGGATCTTTCTCCAAATCTTCTTCTGTGATTCCTAACTTATCCATTATCACTTTTAGAAGATATTGTTTGTTTTCCCAAGAATAGCTTGGTCTTTCTGACATTGCTTCGGCACCTCCGTAACTCATAATATAATTTTCTTTTTTCATTATAGATTATTTAATTTCAATAGTTCTTGACTTACTTACAATTTTTTCTTGTTTTGGAATATCAATATAAAGAATACCATCTTCATATTTAGCCTGTATATCTTCTGTCTTTAGATTTTCTGGAAGATAAAAACTTCTTCTAAATGAAGAACGTCTAAACTCTTTACGAGACCATTTTTCATTCTCATTTGTTTTTTCTTCTTTAAACTCATTTGAAATGGTTAAGACATTTTCATCGATATCAATTTTAAAGTTCTCTTTCTTATATCCAGGAGCAGATACTTGAATCTGATGAATAGTATCAGTTTCTTTTACGTTGATGCTTGGATCTGCAATTGTGTCATAAGTATCTGGGTAGTTTGACAACATTTCATCCAAGATATCGGAGATTCTTGAAGGAAAGAAACCTAAATCATTTAGCCTATTAGCAAGTGGACTTACACTTCTACGAGATACGTTGTTATTTTTTTCCATAGTTGTTAATTATTTTTACAACTATATTATCAAAAAGTGTGCCAAAAGTTTAGCGGAAGGCAGAGAGACCGAGTCCCAGTCAGTTTAAACCGACCCAATCGCTTTCCAAGCGACGCCAACACCCCGATTGGTTTACCTTCCTTTTGTGATTCCAATAGGACTCGAACCTATACGTTCTCTCGGTTCGTAGCCGAGTGTTTTATCCAATTAAACTATGGAACCAATTTGCGGAGAACAGCGTACTTGAAACGCAATCAAATTAATGATCAACTCGCTTAGCAGGCGGTTGTAGCACCCTGGCTACTTTATTCTCCAATTGCGGAAGTGACGAGAATCCAACTCGTACGCCGGAATTTCACCGACCTAGCCGTTTTCAAGACGGTGTACCTCTGTCAATTGGGCACTTCCAGTGGAGGAGAGTCAGGGATTCGAACCCTGGAACCCCGAAGGGCCTCCGCTTTTCAAGAGCGGTGCAATAAGCCTCTCTGCCAACTCTCCAAATATTACGGTGTCATTCGCCTATTATGATACTACGTGTAGCTATCTCACGCGGTAGGATTCGAACCTACATCTACCTTGTCCTCTCAGAGGGATTCGAACCCCCATTTTTCATTATCCGTTACGGTACTCCTGCTTCGAAGGCAAGGCCAATATGAGAGGATATAAAAACAAAAAACCCCGAACGATTTAATCTGTTCGAGGTCATTCTATTTACTCTTTATTTATTTCACTTAGAGCAATACTATAACACCTCGAACCTGGTTCGATGAACGACTACGACTTGAAGACGAAAGTGTTAAAGTTCTCATTTTATTATTTGTTTAATTGTTTTTATTTTTAAAAAAGAGTGAAGAGCTTCTAACTCTCGTGAAGTACTGCTTCAATACCGAGTTATTATTCTCAACACCTCTTCTCTTATATATTACAAATATACAGCTTGTTTTTGATTTTCCAAAAGATTTTTTAAATATTTAATCCATTTTTTAATTTCCAATCTCTAATTTCATCTGTACCTATAACTAATTGGTCAACTTCGTGGGTTTCACCATTAGATAAAACATAGTAATCTTCTTTGTCTTTTCCAGTTGTCATTTTAAATTGGTCAGTTCCACTATGAGTCCAAGTTTCAGTAATTTTCTTTTCGATGTTTTCTCTATCGAGTAAGTCGAATGGTAATTCAATAGAAAGTTTCATCATAGAATATTCAGAAACTATATCGAATATTTCACCGGTTTTTTTAATAAGTGCTTGTTTCATATTAAAAGTATTTAAAAATTATCGACTTGTTCACGAATTGATTTATATTGTTCGTAGTATTCAAACATTTTTTTAGTATCGTCTTGGCTTAGAAAACGAGCTGAAAAGAAAACTGGTTTGCCATTAACTGCCATAGGTGAAGTTTGACCAGAGTCAAAATACTCATAAACCATACCAATAGTTTTTAGATACTCGTTGTAGTATTCTAATTCGAAAGGATATTCGGCCAATTTTTTTTCGTATTCTTTTTGGTCAACTTCTCGTTGAATAAGGTCATAAAGTTTATTATCACGAGAACCTTGAAGGTTAGAATCATCAGAAGGATATTGAGGAGGCTCTGGCTCTTTAGGTCCCATGAAAAGAATCACCATAAAGTGAGATTCAATTCGGTCATGTTGAGAAAGATGTCTATCGGAAAAAATCTTTCCATTATAAAGATCTTTAGCAATCTGTTTCAACTCTTCATCAGTTTTAGGATGAAGAATCCATTTATTTTCGGGCTTTGTAATAGTCTGTTCCATTCTACAAATATAAAAAACTTTTTACAAAATTCAAAAATTAATATATAATTCCATGTTTACAGTAAAGAGGTTTAAAGATGGTCCAGATATTTATCATTATGATTGGCAAAATAATTTACCTAAATCAATCACTATAATACAAAGAGGTAAAGAACTCACTTTTGAAAGAGGTAATGTTATGATGCACTTTGATATGGTTCAATGCACATATGAAAATCATGAATGGGGTTATCCAGATACACTAGAATTTGATTTTTACTTTTTGAAGCCGATAGATAAAGATAATTTTAAAATTGACATCGATATAACTTTAGGAGATGCTATGTGTTGTGAATTTTCATTAGAAGCTCCAAATAAAGTTAGTGTTATTGAATATACTTCTTGGAGAAGTAAAACTGACCCAAGTAATACAGTTTTTGCATTAGAGGATGAAAGTTTAAAAGAGTTTGTTGATTTTTTAAATAAGTTTACTGGATTTTATCTTGAAGTAAGTGATTTTAAATTTCTTGATAAATATGATAATTATAAAGTGGATTAGAAAAAAATCTATTTTTTGAAATAATATATAATATAATGATTGTCGATAAAAAGATGGTCAATAAAAAACAAAAAAATAAAATGAAGATTACACTTACAAATCCGAAGAAAGTGGTTTTACAAGAAGAAAAGAGTAAGACCGTATCAACACTAACAGTTCAAAGAGTTGTTGACTTGCCTAAGAAGAAAGTGGTTAGAGTTTTTGTAGAAGAACTTGATGAGCCAGTAGTACTATGGGAAGGTGCAGCTTATGATGCAATTGGTCAATGGACTGATGCTGACGTTGAAGCTAGATTAACTGAACTTTACGCAGCTTAATTAAGTTTTGATAAACTTTCACAAAGGGTCAATTTTTTAGTAAATTGACCCTTTTTTATTTTAAACAGAGATGTGATTATTTAATATAATAAATAAAAAATTATTTAATGTATTCAATTTTTCATATTGAAGGTGGTATAGGAAAAAACATATTAGCAACAGCGGTTGTTTCTTCTCTCAAATCTACCGATCCGGAAAGAAACATTATTGTGGTTACTGCTTGGCCACAAGTCTGGTTTAATAATCCAAATGTTCATCAAATTTATCCAATCGGACAAGCGGCTAATTTTTACAAAAACTTTATAAAAGAAAAAGATACTAAAATCTTCAGAATTGATCCTTATCATACAGAAGATTACATTTTAAATAAAAGACACTTAATTGACATTTGGTGTGATTTAGTTGGTGCTCAAAATAATGGAGTAGGTCCAAAACTTTTCTTTTCACCGCTTGAATTACAAGGTATTCAATCTAAAATTTTAAATGGAGTAACTAAACCTATTTTCTTACTACACACTAACGGAGGTGGTGCTGGTCCACACGCTAGACCTTATTCTTGGTATCGTGATTTACCTATTCAAAACGCACAAGATGTGGTAGAATATTTTAAAAACGATTTTCATATCTATCAATTGGGTTACGAGGGTCAGCCTAAAATACCTGGGACAGATCCTCTAAAACTTGATACTAGAGAGGTTTTGGCTACACCAATTTTCTGTCGTAAAAGATTATTAATTGATTCTTTTTCACAACATGCAGCTCGTGCCTTTGGTCAGAAATCAGTAGTTTGTTGGGTTGGAAATAAACCGGAAGTTTTAGGATATGATTTCCATATTAATGTGAAACCAAATGTAGAACCTATCTTTGATACTTTACACTCATCATATTTAGATGATGCTGATATTGGTGGTAATCCAATTCAGTTTCCCTATGATAGGCTTAAAATATTCGATTCAAATGAAATAATAAACAATTTAATTAATCTATGAGAAAATTCTATTACTTAGGTGGATTGCCCAGAAGTGGTTCTACACTTTTAACAAATATACTTCTTCAAAATCCAAAGTTTGCTACAACTGCAACATCATCTTTACTTGATTTTATGTTACAGATACGTGACAACTGGAACAAGTTAGAAGGTCATAAAGTTTATGAAGATGGTCAAGATAAGTGGGGAGTTATCCGTGCTATTATGCAGGCTTATCACAAAACTGATAAAGAAATTATTTTTGACAAGAATCGTGGTTGGTCAAATCATATTGAGTTTGTTGAGAAAGTAACAGGAGAAAAGGTTAAGATAATCGCTTGTGTTAGAAACTTAGAAGACATTTGTTCTTCTTTTGAAAAACTTTTCAGAAAAAATAGAGCTGATGGTGAAATTCACGGTGAGTTTAACAATCCACAAATGAAAACGATTGATGGTCGTGTAGGTGTTTGGACCGCAGATGAAGGTGTGATTGGTAGACCTTATGTCTCAATGTTAGACACCATTCAGAGAGGATTAGGTGATAGGATTCTTCTCTTCCCTTATGAAGGTTGGACAACTAATCCAGATGTTTGGTTTAGACAACTTTATCAATTCATTGGTGAGGATTATTTTCAACATGATTTTGAAAATATTGACCAAACTATTCGTGAGAATGATGCTGGTTATGGTTGGGGTCCTGATTTACACGAAATTAAAAAAGGTAAATTACTTCCAGCTAAATCTGATGCTTCGGCGATTTTAGGAGGTCATTGGTATCAAAAATTACACGATACCGAATTCTGGAAGAAAAAGAAAAAATAAAAATAAAACCTCCATTCGGAGGTTTTATTGTTTTATGATTTAATATATACCTCAAAAATAAGTTACAAAAATATGTCAACATATTCATTAATTTTAAGATCCGTCAAAGGTTCCAAACTTTCTATACAAGAAGCAGATGGTAATCTTCTTTATTTAGAAGATTTAGCAATGACCGGTGGTGCTACTGGAGCTACTGGTCCAAAAGGTGATACTGGTCCACAAGGTGCTACTGGACCTGCGGGTGGAGGATCGATTGCCGTCGATACTCATTTAATACCTGTTGGTGATGGTACCGGCTTAACTTTTTCACCATTGTTGAGTTTCGATTATGATACAACCAATTTTTCTGAAGGTTTCGTCAATACTTTCGGTGAATGTGTTGGTGATAGTGTTATTTTAGGTGGTCGTTACAATACAATTTATAATAATAATTATGGTTATGGAACGCCATCAGTCTGTTTTAGTTCAATTATTGGTGGTGAGTATAATACTCTTAAAGGAGGCTCTTATAAATCATCAATTATAGGGGGAAATTGTAACACCGTTTCTTGTTATTCAAGTGACTCATCTATTCTGGGTGGTTTTTGTAATCAAATTTATAATAGCTCTAAAAGCTCCATTATTGCTGGTCAAGCAAACTGCATCGAAGGAATTTACGGATATTGTTCTCCTGATTTTAACACAATAATAGGTGGATGTAAAAACAAAATAAGTTTAAGTGACTACTCATCTGTCATCGGTGGTTATTGTAACTACATCGTAGGTCCAGATGGTGATTATTCGGGCATTCTTGCGGGTGGTTGTAATACAATCTGTTATAGTTCTCAATATAGCACGATACTCGGTGGTTATCGTAATACTATCAAAAATTGTAGTTATTATTCATCAATAATTGGTGGTAAGGATAACTCAATCGATGGTTGTTATACTTATAACAATTACGGAAACGTAATTATTGGTGGTTGTTCTAATACAATCTGTTGTTATAGTGAATTTTCTTCACTAATTGGTGGTAGGTACAACACATTGGTTTGTTCTGACAATTCTGTAATAATAGGTGGTAACAATCTCACACTTAATCAAGAGGATAATAAAGTTCTTGTTCCACAACTAAAAATTGACCAAATCGGCTCTGGTATTTCAGATGTTAAAATATTAATGGCAGATGTTGATGGTAATGTTCATTTTAGATCGTTTGATTCATTCACAGCTGCCGGTGGAATTGTAATTGGTGCAACAGATTCAATGACTGGTTATCAAAATCAGATTTGTAATTCAAGTAATGGTTCAGTAGTGGGTGGTGCGTTTAATTGTTTATGTGGTTCGCCAAATTCGACTCTACTTGGTGGTCATAATAATGTAACTTGTTGTAACTCTTCAGATTCAGCAATTATTGGTGGACAAGACCACTTCATTGGTAAATATGGTTGTAGAAGTGTAATTCTTGGTGGATATGACCATTGTATTGATGGTAATTCTTGTGATGTTGCAATAATAGGTGGTCGTAATAATGAAATATTTGGTACTAGTTGTGAATCAACAATTGTCGGAGGTTGTAACAATTTTGTAGGACTTGGTTCTGGTCGTTCATCAATTCTGTCTGGTTGTAACAATTCAATAGTTTATGATTCTAGAAACTCAGCAATCGTTGGAGGATTTAGTAACTGTGTTTGTGATCAATCTTGTGAATCAAGTGTAATTGGAGGGTGTGGTAACATTATGAGATATTCTTGTAATACACAAATTTTAGGCGGCGCTTGGAATAGAACTTGTTATGCTTGTGCTAACGTAGTTGCTGGTGGTGGAGGAAATAGGACTTTTTATTCGAGACGTTCTGGTATCTTTACAGGACATTGTAATCGAATTTGTGGTAATTATGGCACATTATATTATGGACCTTCTTACTATACTGTACAAACTAGTGCTATTGTTGGTGGGCAATGTAATGAAATATGTCAGTGTACTTTTGGATCTTCTGTTATAGGTGGGTGTTGTAATGTAATTTGTAACTATACTGGACTATCCGATTATTGTGTTACAAACTCTACTATAATCGGTGGCGAAAGAAACTGTTTATTTACTGATTCTTGGAATTCATCTGTAATTGGTGGTTGTTGTAACTGTTTGGGGTGTAATAGTGATTACGCTTCTATTATCGGTGGTTATTGTAATATAATTGAGTGTCAAGGTGATATGTCATCAGTAATCGGTGGTAGTTATAACTGTATCTGTTATTATGGTTGTCAATCTGGTATTTTGGCAGGTTATCGTAACTCAATTTATGGTGATTGTAGAAGCGTAATTCTCGGAGGTCGTGGTAACTGTTCTTGTTACTCTGGTTATAATGTCATTTCTGGTGGTGGTTATAACTATATTTGTGAGTCTAATTATTCATCTATTTTAAACGGTTGCAATAATAGAATTTGTGGTAATAACTATTATACATCTATCTTAGGTGGTTGTGGTAATGAAATCTACTGTTGTAATTCTTATTCATTGATACTTGGTGGTTGTAATAACTGCATCAATCACTATTCTTATAATTCATCTATCATCGGTGGTAGAAATAACATAGTCGAATGTAATTCAAAATGTTCATCAATCATCGGTGGATACCAGAATGAGATTTATAATTCTTGTAATTCTGTTATATTAGGTGGAAAAAACTTGACACTAACTAATAAATCAAATACTACACTTTTCTGTTGTTTAGGAACAAACTATGGTGGAACTAACTACTTCGGTGTTACTTCTTCTAATGTTACAGCGGGTGGTATAAACTTCTGTATCAGAAATGGTTTGATTATCGGTATATCTTAATGAAATTAAAATAATAACCCTCTCAATTTGAGAGGGTTTTGTTTTGAAAAATAATATATAAACTAAAATTTATTTTTAAATATGCCAACCTATTCACTCACTTTAAGGTCACTCAAAGGCTCTAAATTGACTATACAAGAAACTGATGAAAATTTTCTTTATTTAGAAAGTTTAGCATCTGGATCTGGTGCAACTGGACCACAAGGTCCAACAGGACCATCAGGTGCTGGAAGTGTCAACATCGACTCTAATCAGATATCTTTTGGTTCTCCATCTGGTTTAACCTCTTCGCCTTTTTTTGTATTTGAACCTATCACTGGTATTCCAATTTTGGCAAATTCATTTAGTGGGGGAAATTTAATTTTAGGAGCTCAGGGTCCTCAGGGAAATCAAATAAGTGGAACAACATCTATGTCTGTTGTTTTAGGTGGCTTAGGGAATAAAATTATTGATAATGACTTCTTTGGTAAATATGTTCCATCTTCATCAGCAATTTTAGGTGGATTTTATAACAGAATTGAAAATCAATCACCATTTTCAATTATTGGTGCTGGTTTAGGAAACCAGATTTGTGAAAGTGGATTAAGTGCAATTATCGGAGGTTATCAAAACCTAATTTGTTATAGTTCTAATAGTTTCGTCACCGGTGATGCTGGCTTTATAGACTATTCAAATTACTCATCAATTTTAGCTGGTGAGTCAAATAAAATTATTGATAACTCAGATCATAGTGTTATATTAGGCGGAAGATGTAACTATATTTGTGATAATTCTGATTGCTCTGCTATTGTATCAGGTGACCAGAATATTATTTCTTCCGGTCTATATTCTGTAATTTTGGGTGGTGCGAATAACTGTATTGATTGTGTTGAGAAATCTGTAATACTTGCTGGTTATGGAAATCAAATTTCTGGAACTTCTTCTTGGTCATCAATAGTTGGCGGAAGTTATAATATGATTTGTAATTATTCTCGTTATGGTATATTAGGCGGCCAATTCAATTGTATTACGGATCGTAGTTGTAATGCGACTATATTAGGTGGTTCAAATAACTGTATCTTCGGATGTGGCGTTAAGTCATCGATAATTGGTGGTTCTGGAAATAGACTTCGTGGTGGATATTTTTACTTCAATAGTGGAACACCATCTTATAATATTGCAATTTGTTGTGGACAGGTATCACAAAGTGGAATTTTTGGAGGTGGTGGTAATTCAATGTGTTGTATGGTTTACAACTCGGTTATTATGGGTGGTCAAAACAACCGAATTTGTGGAGATGTAAATGTTGGATTTCCCTATTCTATTAGTTATAGAACTTGTAACTCAGTTATAATTGGTGGTCGTGATAGTAGAATTTGTTGTTCTTGTAATTCAGCAATTATATCATCTAACTCAGATGATTCATCAATCAGAATAGATAACTCAAATCACTCAACGATTGTTGGTATGTACACTTATTATAATGGTTCAATTTGTAACTCACCATCATCACATATAATTGGTGGTTACAGCTATTATGATTCTTACATTTGTGATTCTTGTCAATCTGTAATGATTAATTCAGAACAAGGTAGAATCCTTAACTATTCTTGTGGTGTCTTCTTATCTGCTAGAGAAAGTTGTTTTGATGGTGGTGTGGAAAGTTCGATTTTAGGTGGTAGATGTAACTCAATTTGTAACACTGGTTGTGCTGGTATAATTGGAGGTTATTGTAATCGTGTTTGTTTATCAAGCTCTACATCACACATAGTTGGTGGTTTTCGTAATTTAATTACAGCTCAAAGTTATAACTCATCGATTATTGGTGGATATTGTAATACCATTTCGGATACTTGTCATAGTTTAGCTTTTGGATATTGTAATGAATTATTAAATTCAAGATATTCAAGTATTTTGGGTGGATACAGTCAAATAATCGGAAGTTCATCTAATTACTCAACAATAGTCGGTGGAGATAATAATGAAATTAAATTAAATAATAGCAGAGCCGGTATTTTTGTAGGTCTTTCTAACTGTATCTACAACTCAACAGATAGTTCTGCAATCATAGCCGGTCAGTCGAATACAATCTGTGATGGTGTGTCAAGGGCTGTAATCTTAGGCGGTCAATCTAACTTAATTAAGGTCGGTGATTATGGATCAATTATATCTGGTAATTTCAATAAGATTTGTAACTCCAATCAGGTAGTTATATCTGGTGGTTGTTGTAATGAAATTTGTATCTCTTCCAACAAATCCACTATCATCGGTGGTAGAAATAATATTGTAACAAACGCATCACTTTACTCATCAATTATTGGAGGCCAGTTTGGAACGGTTTCTAATTCTTGTAATTCAGTTATCTTAGGTGGTCAAAACTTACAATTGACTAATCAAAATGATACAGCGTTAACAAAACACTTGTGGATCGCTGGATCAGTATCTCCGAATAATGGTGCTAATTTTGGTATTAGTGGAACAATTTCAGTTGGTCCACAAATAGCTTGTTTATGTAATGGTATTATATTCCAAGTAGTTTAAAAATTTAACAATCTATTTTAAAATAAAAAACCCTCTCAAAATGGAGAGGGTTTTTTATTATCTACCAGTTTTTCCAAACCGATACCAAAGTCTTTCATGAAGAAAATAAAGAATTGGTTTTAAGACTAATTCTCCAACTCCAAGTAAAGAAGAAATCTGAAGAGACATTCCCAAAGAATATGCTACAGTAACAGTCGTTAACGTGCCTAATATTCTGTAAGAAATAGTCTTGTAAAGATGTCTTCTTAAAGCATTATCTTTTCTTTTAACTGTGATATGTGCTATACCATCTTTTATATCAAGAACACCGGTACAACTCACATGCCACTTATCACCAACACCTTCAATAAAATCTTTTGTGGTATAAGTTTGAGCATCTATAACAATGTTAGAAACTAATTGTTCTTCTCCATCACAAACAAGTCTCCATCTATCAACATCAGTAGTAGAATGAGTATTGAATCTAATCTGATATGTTTTTTCTTCATTAGTTTGCATATTCTGTTAAATATTTTATTACATCTTCATGTATAGATTCATCAACCATCGTTTTCCAAGAATCATCTCCTGATTTTATCGATTCTCTGATTTTAGTAGCTGAGATAAATCCGATATTGTCTGGTGGTGTGAATTCATTAATTTCATAACCAACTCCACGTCCATAGTTTACAGATTCAATATCAGGTATAACCATAACTGTAACATCATCACCTTTAGAAGCATGATATTTTTGTATCATTTCTACGGTTTGTTGAGTAGTGAATGGATTTTTTTCATCTGGCTCAATATCACGAACCATGATTAAAGCACCAATGCCTTGATTTAGTTTTTGATTGATAAGCTCAATATGACCCCAGTGATAAGGTTGATATCTACCAATAAAGATAGCTAACTTCTTATCTGGATTCTTGGTTGGTTCTCCACCGTGGTTTACTTTAGACCAATTCATAGATAATTTTTATTTTGTAGATGTTCTAAAATTATTTGGACGTTTTTGTCTAAATCTTCTTGAACATTATTTTTCAATACAATTGCGTTTTCGGGGATTTCAAAAGGTGATGAGATACCTGTGAAATCTTTAATTTCACCTAATCTGGCTTTTTTATAAAGACCTTTTGGATCTCTTTCTTCACAAACCGTGAGGTCTGTGTCAACAAAGAACTCAATGAAATTTTCTCCAATGATTTCTTTTGCTAATTGTCGATTCTTTTCAAAAGGTGAGATAAAAGAACAGATAACAATCAATCCAGCATCATTCATAAGTTTACAAACTTCAGCTACTCGTCTTAGATTTTCATTTCTATCTTCTTCTGAAAATCCAAGTCCTTTATTAAGACCTAAACGAGTATTATCACCATCTAAAATATAAGTGTGATTGTTGAAAGAATGAAGTGTCGTTTCTAAAGCATTTGCAATAGTTGACTTACCTGATCCTGAAAGACCAGACATCCAAATTGTGCAAGCTTTTTGATTTTTGATAGTCTCTCTATCCGACTTTGAGATTTTAAAATTGTGTGCAGTAATATTCATACTAATTATATTCATTAGTAGAATAAGGTTGAAAAAAGACCCAAATTAATTGGGTCTTTCCATGACAATTCTTTTACAACCAAAGCATACAACCTTGATCGATTCTGGTGTTTTGATAACTTGTCGGTCACATTTTCCTTCACAGAATTTTGTTCCAACAGGTGCGAATTTGTTAATATCGATTTTATCCATATTACAAATATACGGAATTATTTTGTATTAACAAATAACTCCTGATAAACAACCATTTCTCAGTGTTTCAATTAAGTTTTCCATTTGAGCCACTTCATGTCCTAATTCACCATCTGGTCTGAAGTTTCTAAAGTTTCTGACTTCTTGAAATCTCATTCCATATGTTTCATAGAAACCACCTCTTTCGTTTAATCGATTTGTAGTATAGAAAAGTGTGAAACAGAAGTTTACCCTTCCGGCATTCGATGCTTCTACACGAATAGATCGGTATTCAGGATTTAATCTTTCAGATAGTAAACTTTGAAGTAATCTAAGAGTAGTATCAAATGAAATTGAACGACCAGTAAATTGGTTATAAATTGGGTTGATTTCCATATTGTTTATTTTTTAGTGGACCTGGTGGGACTCGAACCCACGGTGTGAGATAATTTCTCAATCAGATTAAGAGTCTGAGACAATCGCCGCTATGCAACAGATCCAATTTTGTGGTCCTGGTGGGATTCGAACCCACGATGTGTTTTACCATGGCGGTTTAAAAGACCGCTGCCCTCAGCCTCTAGGCGACAGAACCTTATTTTGTTTGTGCGCCCGACTGGATTCGAACCAGTAATGTCTCCGAAGGAGAGTCAGATTAAAAGTCTGGTAGTTTCAACCATTCACTCACGGACGCTTATATAAAGTGTGCGTCCGGAAGGATTTGAACCTTCAACTCCCGCATTAAAAGTGCGGTACTCTAACCAGTTGAGTTACGGACGCTTGTTTTACTTTCGGGTTAAGTCCGTGACTCTTATAGTCAGGTACTTAACCCCATCGTTTAGACTTTCGTTTTGATGTTAATGCAGTTTTCATTTTCTTTCAGTTTTTAATTTCATATTTTATTTACACTAAAACCATTATATTCCAAAATCTTTTTACACCATTCTATCAATTCATCAGGAGTCAAGTCCGACTTCATTGTATTAGCTATCTTATGAGTTATACCAAGGTTTTCTATGGTATTTTTTCCTCCTCTGCTATATGGTATGATATGATCTAAATTATAATTATTTTCATATAAGTTAATTTTTTCACCTGATAAGTAACATACTGTATTTTCAGTATATTTTTCCAAGACATCTTTCCAGGTAAAAGTCATATCAATATCTTTATTAACCTGGCTAGATTTGCTTCTTTTTTGAAACTTTCTCAAGCTTTCATCTATGTTTTTCTGTTTTTTTCTGTGAATAAATCTATCAGTTTTTGATACTAATGTATTTAATCTTCTTTTTCTTACTCTGTTTTTTGTTTTTTCTTTTTGTTCATGTCCACAATAATACGATATAGTTGATTTTGAACAACCCAATAGCTCTTTTATTTCGCTGTAGGTTTTACCTTCTTCTCTCAACTTTAGTATCTGTTCTTTCATATTCTATTTTATTTTTATATATAAAAGTTCGATACCTACCTATTGAAACGAACACTTGCACGGGTGGAGGATCTCGAAACCCCATCGCTAGTTTTGGAGACTAGCATTCTGCCTTTGAACTACACCCGTAGTTGTGGTGACCCCCGGTTACGATCCGGGTCCTCTGGTTTTTCAGACCAGTGCTTCTACCAAGTTAGCTTGGTCACCTTTTGCATACCCGGACAGATTCGAACTGTCAACCACGCTTACGCATTACCGGGTTGGAACCGGCTGGTCACGCCTATGAGCGGATACATTTTTGTGTGGATTATCGGAATCGAACCGACCTCTTTGGCTTTTCAGGCCAACGCTAAACCGTCTCAGCTAAATCCACATTTATCCGTTCTTTCATAAGGGCTTAATTTTATTTTGATAATCACGGATAACAATCATCAAAACTACTACCTTACTTTTTTGGGTGTTAGACGGGTTACGATCCCGCTACCTTCGGCTCCACAAACCAACGCTCTCCCGATTGAGCTACTAACACCATGTAGTGTAAAGAAATGGAGTCGAACCACTGACGCACGGGCTTTTTCTCCCGCCGCTCTACCACCTGAGCTATCTTTACTTTTTGTCTGTAAGATGGGCTTTGAACCCACATCTTCTCCTTCACAGGGAGATGTCCTAAACCAGTTGGACGACCTACAGCGTGTATAAAAAACAAAAAACCCGAATCGACTTTCGTTGATCCGGGTTGTATTTAGTTTTACAGTTTTTTCAATCTTTACATAGATTTACTCATATCTGATAATGACATATCAAACCCGGAGTGACTAAAATGCCACTTAAATTTAAAAGATTTGCTATGTACGTTAACTACTGACATGATTTCTAAGTTTTTATTCTTTGTTATATATTAAAAGTTTTTTGTTCCTTTTTTGTTTTACGATACAAATATAGAAAAGTTTTCTAAATCTGCCAAATTATTTTTTTTTTTTGTTATCGTTTCAAAAATTGATTAATACAAATATAAGATGTTATTTTGAATCTTCCAAATTTTGTTCAAATAATTTTTTTAATTGTTTATCTCTCTTTAGAGCGGTCAAGCAATTTTCGACTTTTTCTTTTTCTTGTAAATAAGAATTCCAAGTTGCTTGATATTCTTTTTCATTTTGTTCTACAATTAGACCCCAAAGATATTGGATTACTAAATATCTTTGAACTGGATTTTCTTTACATTCAAAACTGATACCACCAACATTAAAGTATCCAACATGAATAGGTAAATCATCGTCTATTCGTAGAACGCTTCTTATAGTTAGAGTGTTTGATGGATTTTGGATTTCTATTCTCCAAGTTATCCCAAAACCGCCTCCTTCTTCTTGTATGTTAGGTATCCAACCTTCCAATTTGGCACTTTCAATTATATCTTGAAGAAGTTTAGAATCTGTATCTATATTTTCGATTGTTGGCATTTCTTTCAACTTAGGTAAGACTATATCACTAGAATTTGGTTCTACCTCTTTTTCTTTTTGTAATTGTTTAATCTTAGTGAAAAGAAAATAAGAAAAAAAGGATTGAGAAATTATTAGAAAAAATAAAAATATATTCATGTAAATCTTGTTTGAGAATGACAAATATAATAAATAAATGTAAAGAAAACAAGTTATGAAAATTGCTCAAGTTTTAGGTGTTAATAATCCGATACTAAAAGAAAAAGTGTTAAACTTCTGGATATCTGAAGGATGTATGTCAGAAAACGAAGCACATAATCGTATCAAAGAGGTTTTGGCGGCTGTTTTAGATGATGATAATAATGTAATTGCAGTTTGTTCAGGTAAACCATATTTTGTTGAACAACTTAAAGATTGGTTTATTTACTATCGTGCTTACACCAAACCAGAATTTAGAAACTTAGACATAACAAGATTTCTCTTAAACTCTGTTTATCAATTTCTCAACAAATCTCAAAGTAAAAAAATTGAGGATGTTGAAGTCAAGGGTATTTATATCGTTTTTGAAAGTGAGATTCTTAATAAATTTGTAAAGAAGTTTATAACTTCTGAGTGTAACTTAACGTTAATTGGTTGGAATGATAAAAATCAACAGTTAAGAGTTGCTTATTTTGATGATGCTCAAATGAATTAATGTATGTCTTATATTTTCTGGATTATTCTTTCTATGTTAAAATATCAATTCTGTTTAATAACAGCCACGGTTGCTACTTCTTGGCTTTTACTTTTATTAACAATGATTGGTGGTATTTTAGGTATAATCATTTTCACACAAATCGGATATGATTTAGAAAAATGGTTAGTGAAGAGATTTCCAAGATGGTTCAAGAGGTTTACACTCAAAAATAGGATATTAGTTAAACTAAGAAGAAACTGGGGTATTTGGGGTATTTCATTTTTAACTCCAATTTTACTTGGTATACCGGTAGGTGTGGCACTTTGTTTAACCTTGACTACTGATAAAAGAAAAATTATTAAACCAATGATTCTTTCTTTAGTCGTCTGGACTTTAATTTTTCTAATGTTCGTTCTCTTAATAGGTAAATAATTTTTGAATGTCTCTCTTCACATCTTGACATATCATCGAAATCTTTTAAAAGATTTTTAATTTTACTATCTCCATTTGAAATAGAGTGTGTTGTGTAACCTTTAAGAAGATTAATTTTAACCACAGACACATTACCATCCTCATTAAGTTCGGGATATTTTTTTAAAAAATCTGATTTAGTCATTCTTTACTAGTTTGAACTTTGAATCAAATGACCACTTATTTGAACTGTCTCTGAAAACTATAACAGCATTTTTTCTCTTCACATAATAATCAGACATATCTGACTCGTATGGTGAATACGCATTCAATTTAAAAACAATTCCAGTATCTTCATCGGTTGGAACTAATTTGAATTTATCACCTTTATGAATATCGAAATCTCCTTTTAAGGTTAAATGATTCATTTTACCTGATAAATGGTATTTACATTTTTTATAATCGACTCGATTTACTGTGAGAGTCAATTTATCAATTCTAGCACAAGATGAAAATGTTATTAGAATTAAGAAAGGTAATAATTTATTCATAGTTTATTTTTTACAAGCACCAATACAAACATTCTTTTGATTGATTTCAGATTTGAAACCCCAAACATCACTCGTAATCATATGACAAGCGTGTTCACTATTTTGAATTTTTCCAACTGAGTTCATTTTTTCAACATAAGTTCGAAAGTTCAAACTATGTTGATTTTTATTTTTCCAAGGACATTCTTTACATTGTTTTCTTTTATTTTCCATATCCTAAATCTACTGGTAGGTTTTTCTGAGCCGAAGCTGTTGTGGCTAAAACATCACAACGATTATTTAGTTCGTTATCAGCATGTCCTTTAACCCAGACAAATGTAATTTTATTTAATTTATACAAAGATACGAATCTTTTCCAAAGATCCATATTCTTAGCATCTTTTTTATTAGTTCTAATCCAATTAAATACCCAGCCTTTAGAAACAGAATTAACTACATATTGTGAGTCGGAGTAGATAGTAATATCGTGACCATTTGTTTTTAGAGCTTCTAATGCTGAGATAACAGATAAAAGTTCCATTCTATTATTTGTAGTCAATTTAAATCCACCGGAAATCTCTTTACGGTGTTCACCACAGATCAGAATAGCAGCGAATCCACCGGGACCCGGATTACCTCTACTACTACCATCGGTATATATTTCAATTTTAGCCATTAGATTACAAAGATAGTGTTTATTTCTTAATCTTCCGCTTCTTTTTGGCTTTTAATTTCTTCTCAGTTTTTTTTACAAAAGAAGTCTCTTTTGTTTGAGTTTGTTTTATTTGAGGCATGATTATATCTTCTTTCTCACAAGAGATAAGTAGCATAGATGTGATTAATATTAAAAAATATTTCATATTCTATTTATTGATTTTCTATGACTGAATTTACAAAAATAAAAAACATTATTAAATAATCCAAATTGGAAAGATTTTAATTTCAGCTTCAAATATATAAAAGAAAAATTTTATATGGATTTAAACAAATTAAAAGGTCATATACCTGATTCTGTAATTGCACAGTTACCTGACACAATCGCCAAATTTGAATTGAACACACCTCTTCGATTGGCTCATTTTCTTGCACAAGCTGGACACGAATCTGGTGGATTTAAAGCTGTTACTGAAAACTTAAACTACGGAGCTAAAGGACTTAGATCGATATTCGGAAAATATTTTCCAACTGATGCTAAAGCTCTTGAGTATGAGAGAAAACCAGAAAAAATTGCCAATTTAGTATATGGTAATAGAATGGGGAATGGCGCTGAACCTACTGGAGAAGGATTCAAATTTAGAGGTAGAGGATATATTCAACTCACCGGTAAAGACAATTATGTCGCTTTTGACAAAGTGGTAACTGAGGATTTAATTACTAATCCTGATTTAGTGTCAACAAAATATCCACTACTCTCAGCAGCTTGGTTCTTTCATAAAAATGGTTTACACAAGATAGCAGATGAAGGAGCAACTGAAGCAGTTGTTACTAAAGTAACTAAAAGAGTAAATGGTGGAACTATCGGATTAGCAGACCGTTTGAAACACTTTAACGAATATTATAACTTATTAAAATAATGTCATTTCCAAAACCTGAAAGAAAGAAAGAATTTTTTGAAATGAAGTTCGGACCATGGGATTTCAAAGAGATTGAATCTCTCGTTGAGTCTGAATTTGGTCCGAACTCATTTGAAATTAGGTATTTGTATTTTCAAGTACAAACAACTGAACCACAAACTATAACATCATTAAATCCTCAAAGTTTAGATATTTTGAAGGTAGATGATTTTGTTTATCCACATTTCTCTTTTAAGATTTTTATTCCTATACCAGATGAAAGATCTAATGACTTTAAACAGGCTCCGGTGAAGTGGGGATCAAGTCTTATGAATGCTGATTTTATTTTTTCAAATATTGAAAAAGTTAAAAATTTTTTAGATGATAATTTTAAAGATGACTTTTATATCTTCTTAGGTGAGAACTCAACACTTTTTAACTCAAATAATATTAATACTGCTTTTCATATCAATATGGTTATGAAAGATGGTATTTCTTTAGGTGACTATATAGATTTAGAAACCAAATCTGATGAATCTGGAAACTCTAAAGGCATGATAAAGAAATTTATTGATTTCATATCACCAATTGACCCAGATGTTTAGTATAATTAAGTCTTGATGCTAACAGTTGATGAAGTTGAACCACCAACATTAACAGCGGTTACAACTAATGAATAAGTCATACTTGGAATGCCTCGAAACTGATAACTATTATTACTTTGAACATTTGTTAATCTAGATGTTGCGTAGTTGTTGCTGAATGGGTTACCAAGTGAATCGTAAAGAGTGCCATTCTGATCTGTTATAGAAATTCTATACTGATTGACCCCTTTGATGTCAGTCCAAGATGAATTTATTAAAGATGAAGTTATACCAAAAGTATTTATATCGGTAGTAACTGAATAAGTCAGGTTTAATGATGCGGTAGGTGCTATGAAGGTTTCTAATCTATCATTCCAAACTGCGCTGTAAGATAAAAAAACATTTTCATTCCAAGTTACTGTATCAACAGATCCTGAAGTTGTTACCTTTCTAATAGCCCAAACACTGTCAGAATTCGAAGATGCCGGATCTATTGTGTATCCATAATAGACGGTTGAAGATGCGGTCGCATTATCTTTTCTTAACCAATCATTTGCTAAATCTATTGCCATTTTAAAAAATTTAATTTCTTTTATATATTATTTTTCATTCTTGATAAATTCACTTTCTTGATATTTATAAATTGACCATTTACCATCTTGATATTCTAAACTAGTCAGATTTTCTATCCAATCACCGCTATTCATATAAGTAACTGTTCCTTCACTATTTTTGAAAGTTCTGATACTTGGTTGGTGAATGTGTCCATTCACTACATAATCGTATCCTTGTTTAATGGCATGTTCACAAGACATCTGCTCATAGTTTCTCACATAAACCACGGCTTTCTTAACTGAGTCTTTAACTTTTTTACTCAATGAATAAGGATTTCTGCCGATCAATTTTAAAAATTTGTTTATCCATTTGTTGATATAAATTAACAAATCATATGCTTGACCTCCAATTTTAGCAACTACTTTTCCGATACTACCTTGCATTGAGATATCAAAAACATCACCATGAAAAAACCAATAATTTTTTTCATCGATAGTCAAAACTAGCTTATCTAATTTGTGTAGATTAAGCATTGACATTTCATCAAAATTTCTCATAAACTCATCGTGATTTCCAGTAATATAGTAAACTTCAGTCCCTTTTTTAATCAAGGTCAAAATGTTTCTGACAAATTCAAAGTGTGATGTTGGGAAATATTTTCGATTAAAAACATAACCATCAAAAATGTCGCCATTCAATATAAGTATTTTTGGCTTTATTGATTTAATGTAGTTATTTAATTCTTCGGCATGACATCCGTAACTACCTAAGTGTATATCAGAGATTACACAAATCTCTACTTCTCTTTTACTCATAAAGTATATATTAAGACCTATGTCCTAAAATCCTCTCTGAAAGAGATTTCATTTCATCTATATAATTCAATTTAACTGAGTAATCATTTTGGAAGAAATCATCAAATGTCGGAACCTCAAGGTTATCTGAGGAGATAACACCGAATTTAGCTAAAGTTCTTGTGTTATAAATTTGTTCAATTTGATGTTTTATTGGAACAACTAATAATTTTTTTCCTAAAAACAAACATTCAGATGTCAATTGAAAACCAGTATGACAGATTACACCTTTGCATCGCATCAGTTTATTGGTGAAATGAACTCTATCAATTGGTCTCAATCTTATGTTTTCGAAATCAGAAGCTTCTTTAACATCATTATGAAAAATATAAAATGTTTGATTTGGAAAAAGATTGAAAAACTTTACTTGCTCATCGGATGATATTGATGAAAGGTAACAGATATAAAAATCCTCTTGTGAGGTAACCGTTCTTCTCAAAACTTTACGAATGATTGGAAAGAAATCATTCTCTGTATCTTTCAAGTATTCAAAAGCAATATACCTATTAACTGGTGAAACTAATTTAGTTATTAGTTTGTTATAGAAGTAAGTAGGACTAAGATTTTTAAGAAACTTTTTATTAGATAAAAACTTATAGTGATTTCCAACACCAAGAACTTTTTTTCTACGAATAATTCCAGCCCAACAAGTTACTGGTTCGAAATCTGATATGATAATATCATAATCACTAATTTGTGGAACGAATATTGACTTGAAAAAATCTAAAAGTTTTAAATCTACCAAGGTTTTCCAAATTGAGATTTGGCCTTTATCCATGTTGAATCCAAGTCCATCAAACTTATATTTCACATTTAAGTCGGAAGTATCAATTTGTGAAAAATTGCCCGACAGACATACATCTATTGTTTCAATTCTATCAGAGTAATTATCTTGTAGATATTTTATAATTTCTTTAGACCTGCTCAAATGTCCGTTTCCAGTACACTGTATTCCATACAATATTTTCAATTTCTTCATAGTGAGATATTAAATCCTTCAAATGTTTGGATATATCGTCTATTCATCATATCCAAGAGACCCGTTATTAGATTTATAACAAGGATTTGGCTTTTGTTTAGTTGTCGATTGGATTTCAAACTATCAACAATGTATTTGGTTTCTTCATAATATTTTTTTCTAAACTTATCCGAAGCTGAAAAGTGATCAGAAAGATTCTGTAATCTATCACATAATTTAACCGTTAAAGCATCATCTGACATAGTTGCCATTTTATCAAGAAGGTAATCAGCTTTGCCCATTGCGTCAACTAAATCTTCTTTAGATGTCAATTCTTTTACAAGATTGGCAACTTCTTTTCCAAAGTTTTCAATTAAGATTTCATAAGTCACTTGAGGGCAATCTTCCAAGGTATCGTGAAGTAAAGCGGCTGCCCCAAGAGTTTCACGAGTGTCAACTTTCTTAACAAGTTTGAAAACCTTTCTAACGTGTTCAAAGTAAGGATCACCAGAGAATTTACGAGTGACTCCACTGTGTGCTTTTTCAGCAAAAGACCAAGCCTTTTTTTCTAATTCGGTTAATGGATATTTTTTTGGCATGTCTAAATATACAACATTTTTTCTTATCTTTGTATATATTAAGTATGGAAAACAAACTTACCTATAAAGATTTAAAGATTGGACAAGTTCTTACTTGTGTCAAGCTAAATCATAGATCTATCAGTGGTGATTATATTGGAGGTGAACCTGATAATGAAAGATTAATTCTAGCTGAGAATTATACAATTACTGATTTAGAGCTTCGTATTCCTGACCGAGTTTGTGTCAAGCTTAAAGGACCCTATTACTTCCATGAAGAGTTTGTTCCAATTGAATGCTTTTGTGACTTGGCTTATATGAGAGATATGAAAATTGATAAAATATTACAGAAATGAGTTTATATTTAGCACAATCTGAATGGATTCCTCAAGGATCAAAATTTCCCAAACCAATAGAATTAATGAATATTGACTTATTCAGAGATTACAAAAAAATAGATTGTAAATTATCGGTTTATGAGTTGAATAAGTATTTCAAAAACGAACCTTTTCTAAAAGCAATTAGTTATAAAACTATTAACTCAAACGATATGCAAATGGTTCGTGATAAAGGATTTACAGTACTTTGGCACTCTTGTGGTATATATTGGTTACTATTTGATATTGACAATCCTTCACTAATTGATTTCAACAGAGATTTCAAACTTCGTCAGATTTTAGATAACAGAGAGAACAAACTTAATGAAATAATCACCCTATAAAATCTTAAATAGAAAAAATACATTTATATGAGAGAATTACATGGTAACTCAGAGAAAGATCCAGTTTATGGATATTTAGAAAATCCCAGAGAATTAATCTTCATCGATATGGATGGAGTTTTAGTAGATATGGAAAGTGGTATGAATGATTGGAGTCTCAAACTTGGTATTCCAACCAAAGAACTATTTGATAAAGATTTTTATCATATTCCACATTTCTACCGACACTTACCAGCTTATCCAGGTGCGCAAGAAGCTTTCAATCGTATTTGTGATAAATATGAAGTTTATATCTTAACTGCACCATCTTGGGAAAATCCTTCTTGTTACACTGATAAAAGATTATGGGTTGAAGAATATCTTGGTGAAAAAGCTTATAAACGATTGATTATATCAAATGATAAATCACTTTTCACCGGAAAAGCCTTAATTGATGATAGAACTAAATATGGTGTGACTAAGTTCACCGGTGAACACATTCATTTTAACACAGAAAGATTTCCTGATTGGAAATCTGTTTTAGATTATTTAGGTTGCTAAAATGAGAAATGGACTTTAATATATAGATTATGTTAAAGTTCTCTCAAATAAACGAAGCTAAAAAGTTTTATCCAGATCCAAGCGTTTTTAAAAGATACGCTTCTTTTATCATTCCTCTTTACATTCAAGGTGAAATAAAATGTGAGCCTAAACTAATCGATGAATGGTTAGAGATGTATAAGTCTAAAGAAAAAGAAAAAAATGAAATGATGATATGTGATTTAGAGATTTTAGCTATCAAGAATATCATAGATAATCCTCTATCACAAAATGGTTATCTTCTTTTGAAGAAAGAAATAGATGAAAAGTGTCCTAAACTTGAAAAATTTCTAAGAAAGTTTTACGTGACTACAAAAGACGAAGATTAAATCTTTATCCCATAAATGAATTAATCTGAATATTTTCAGCTACTATCTTTTTAACTCTTTCATTGTAGATTTCGATTTGCTCATCTGAATATCCAGCTTCTCTTAGATAGTTGTAAGAGTTTTGAATGATGATATATTTTAAATCACTTGACATGAAAGGTTCTCTTAACATTGAAATCATAAGAGTGACGTATCCAGCAAATGGATCAACAGGTGTTGTTTCATCCACTCGTAATTCTAATTCGTTAATTATTTTAAGACCTCGTTTCATAATTTAAAATTTCATCTAATTTAATATCTCGTTTGAGTATAATTTTTCCAGATTCATCACTAAAACATATTTCATCAATTGCGGCGTAAATGGCATCTAAAATTGTATTAAAATTGACATCACTATCACTACCTTCGATATTACCAGAATAAACCACCTGATAAAAATATTCATTTCCATCAGGTGAGACTACAATATCAAATCTTTCACCATTATAAACTATCTGGTAGATTACACTCATTTTACAAATATACGGAATAATATATAAAGTATGATATCAAAATGGAATAATTTTTTAGAGTCAGTTAAAATTAAAGGACTTAAAAAGGCCAGAAAGAAAGAAGAAAAGTTTGATGATATTCATGTTCAACTGAAAGAAGGTGGTCGAAACTTAAAAGAAGTTATGACCAAAGTTGCGGAAGAATTAGGACTGAAAGGCACTCTTAAAGCACATAAGGCGGGATCATTCGGCATAACTTTTTTATGGGGAGATAAAACTCTCAAGATAACAACATCTGAATCTGAGGCTGAGATGATTTCTAAAGTTATAGAAAAACAAGAAAGATTGGGAATTAAAAGTATTATAAAATACGACCAAGTTTATGAACTAAAATTGAAGAAGTTTGATAATGAGGATGTTGAGGGTTATTTTGTTATTTTAATGGAACAAGTAAGACCACTTGAATTAGCAGAGTGTAAAGATGTTTGTAAGTTTTACGAAAGTTATTTAGATGATTATTTCGATTTTAATGACACAGAAAGAGAATTACAAAAAAAGAAAAGAAACTTAATTACTCAAATTAAGAAAACTGAGTTTGCTGATTTTTATAATTATGTCGAAGATATGATCAATATCATCAAAGATTATAAAAAATTGGGAATGGAGAACAACGATATACATTCTGGGAACTTAGGCATAAGTGATGATGGTCGTTTAGTTTCTTTTGACCCTATGGGAATTAGTAAAAAGAGTAAAGATATCAAAATAAAGAAATTAAAAATATGATAGAAATATTACATAACATTTACAATTATGTGCTGAATAATTTTGTATTTGTGACTGGAGTTGCTGCTGGTATGAAATGGGTTTATGAATACTCACAAAGTAGAAAGTTTGAAAAAAACAAATTCTTGTATGAGAAAATATCTAGTCTCGATGATTTAGAAAACACCAAGTTTGTTAAGAAGATGCTTGATTGGAATAAGTTCAAAATCAAAGATGGTAATGATATACATTTTATCACTGATGATATTTTAATAGAAGCACTTACAACTCATGATAAAAAAAAACAATTCAATCCAACAGAAGTTTGGATTAGAGGTCAGTTTGATGAATATTTTGATAACATCAACGAACTCATTGTCTTATCTGAGTGTGGATTGATAGATAAGAAGAATCTTAAAAAAATGTTAAAATATTGGATTGAAATTTTGAACGGAACAAAAAATGTTAAAAGAAAATCTTTTTCAGTTCAGATTCAAAACTATTTATTATATTATGGATATCATGATGTTGCAGCTTTTATTAAGCAGTAACGACTTTATTTTCTAAATAATCTGTCTAAAATTGATTTTGATTTATCGTCAGATTTAGTCTCTGTTGAGATATCATCACTTAAAATAGCATCAATTCGTTGGTCTCTTTTATGTTGTTTAGAGAAAATGTTAGAAAGAATACTCTTGTAAGTATCATCTTCATTTTTTTGAGGTATAGTTGGTTTTATGTATTTTTCATAAACGACTAAACCAAGTTCTTTTATCTCTTTGTATTCACTTTCAAGTAAGATTTTATATCCATTTACTAAATCTTGATTTTTGATATGAAAGTTTGAATCTCTATATTTAAAATCATCTTTCAAATAAATCTGTACTGTAAACTTTGTCAATCCGTCCACAGAAAGTGTTTCAAAGTATTTCTGTGTGTCTGAATTGAAGAGGCTACTAGTTAGTTTCCACTCAATATCATTATTGAGAGTACCTTCTGTTAGATTTTCTATAATTTCTTTAATTAGTGACATATTATTTTAATTTACCTTCGTGTTTTAATTTACGATATTCTTCGTGTTGAATAAATTGACCATCTACAAGATATCCCCATTCTCGTTTGACCGGAGTTACAATAAATAAAGTATAAACGACTGGTGTTACCAATCTTAATATTTTGTGAAAGTCATTGCCGTTTCTTGAATTGAACTTGCCAGGTGTTTGTCGAACAATGCCTTTTTCGGTTTTTTCAATATAAGCTCCTTTGAGAACAATAGATTTAAAATCCCAAGGGTGATTATGAAGATGTTTATCTTCATCAGCGGAATAGATACCATGAATCCAAATAGAAAACCAGGGGGTTTTAAGTAATTCCCATCTACGGAAATGTAATTTGCCGTTTTTTGATTTAATCTCTTTAATCAGTTTCATATTGGAAACAAATATAAGATTAATTATTGAAAATACAAAATTATTTCTAAGTAAAGACTAACGCAAATCATTCCATCACCATCACTCATGTTATCTTCAATAGATAATTTTTTATCTATTGTCCAACAAGACTTTGTGAATGACTTTCTTTTGTTTTCAGAATAATATCTATTGTAATACTTTGAAATATCTTTACCTAAAAATTCTAAATACTCATCGTTAAATGTTAAAAAATAGTATTCATCCATGTTGAAATTATCATCAAAACAAGTTGTTTCAGTTTCATACCTAAAATTTATTTGATATGATTTTTTATCTAAATCTGCACAACATGCAAGTTTGTTAGATGTATCGATTCGTGTAAAAATTTCAGAGACAATTTTTTCGTTAAAGTATTGACCACTTTCAGATTGAGAAAATGCCTGAAAGTTTAAAAAGATAAGCAGGATAAAAAGTATATGTTTCATAACACTCTTATTTAAAAAGCGTTTAAGAGTTTAATCTTTTTTGAGAAACTGAAAAATATTTTTCATCTAATTCACAACCTATCCAATTTCTATCTAATTCTTTAGCCGCTACTAAAGTTGAACCAGATCCACAAAAAGGGTCAAATACAATCTCACCAGGATTTGATGAAAGTGAAATCATGTCTTTCAAACAAGAAACATTTTTTTGATTTGGATGTAATCTATCGTGATTGAATTCAGAAGCTTTAGTCCAATACCAATGGTCTGGAAGACGATACAACCATTCTTTAGCTTGATATCGTTTATCTTTAAGATAACCTTCTGATGGTCTTAAAATCTGCGTTTGATTGAACTTTCTACCTTCGTCTTTACTTCCAAGTGTAGCAAAGATACAATATTCAAATTGTTGTTGGAATATTCTCTCACCACCATTTCCTTTAATGGCTCTTGGAATACAAAGAAGATTTCTTACTTTCCAATATTTTCTAATCTCAACTAAGAAGTCAGAAGACATTTCAAAATCACAGAAACAATATAGATGTGATCCTTTTTTCATAACTCTAGCCAGTTCTTTGAAGAATGGTTCGACCCATAAGTTATTATCATCGTTTTTAATAACCTTTGAATTAGTTCTAAATGATGAGTAGTTGATAAGATATGGTGGATCTGTTACCGTTAAGTCTATAAACTCATTTGAAAGAGTTTTCATAAACTCTATACAATCTTGATGATGTATTTGATTAATCATATTAAGTATATGTTATAATCAAATATTGGTTTAAATTTCTACTAATTTGAGTTTATAAAGTGCGTTTTTAATATCATCCGAATATTTTGGACTAATAAATTCGATTATAAATCCCATTTCATGAATACTATCAGCAATATTTTCAAGTAATTCATCTTTTGGTTGTTGGGATATCCAACTATAACCGGAAGATTTATTAGACATATAAGGACAAAGTGAAGCTAAAGAGGTCATTTGTGTTTCATCATCTCCTTTTAGTTTTATTGAGAGGATTCTATATTCTCTCCATAAGGTGACTTCACCAATTCTATCTTTATATTGTTGTGTGTACTTAATTAGTAGTTTATATAGCATATCATATCCCTTTTCTAAATCTTGTTGGACTTCTAAATCTTCTTTTGTTACTTCATCACCAATCAAATAAATTAAAAACACCTCATCACGAACGCAAAGTGCTGGTGAATATTCTTTTAATTTTTCAAGTAAGTTAAAAGCTTGATCATAGTGTTTTTTAGATTCGGTTGGATTTTTGAAAAAATAAAATCCTGATGAATTTAATTTGAAGTTCTCATGCCAACCATCTATCTCAACGCTATCAATTTCAAATTTAGGTTTAATTAGGATTATCTTGGCATTTTTTGAACCTGCTTTAATTTTTGATATATCCTCAACAAAAGATGATCTTTTCGATGGATATTCAGAGGGGTTTAAAAAATAGTCAAATACTTTATATTTAACTCCTTCCAATTCAGAAAGAATACTTTCTAATTTAGATTGATCTATTCTTACGGATTCATTTATTTTGGAAAACTTTTTCATCTCAGTATATATTCTTTTTCAGCAAAATCTTTAGATGTGAATTCTAAATCTATACATAGATCATGAAAACCAATTGGTTTCTCATTGTATATGTGTATATAGAAGTCATTTCTGATTGGTTTTAAAATATTTTCAATGTCGGTGAATATTTTAGTTATTTTTGATAATGGTATAGATTCTTCGACTTCTCTTTCTTCACCTTTATCAAATAAAAGATAGTTACCAGTTCCAGTCAAATTGCCAAATTCGAGTTTAAAAGAATACATGAAATGATATTCTTGTTCTGGTTCTAGAGTAAAGTCTTCCGCATAAGTGCTTTTTATAACACCATCTTTGATATTTTCTAGCGTGCATATTTCATGACCATTGCCATCTCTGAAAATAAAATGTGTATATCTGTAACTGGCCCTACAATTAGGTATTTTATTAAGATATTCTAAAATATCATTAGGACTCCATCCTAATATTTCTTGATTTAAAGATTCGTTTAATTTGGAAAACTTTTTCATTAGAGTATATATTCTCTTTCAAGAATATCATTTCTACCTGTTCCACAACTTACCAATCCAACCGTAATATTTGTTTCTGATTCAATAAAAGAAATAAAATTATCAAACTCATTTGTGTCTGTTCCGGACCATCCTTTAAGATTTTGATATTGGCTATTAGAGAATATTTTAACTTCACTGAAATTATCTAATACATCTGATTTGGTTAAGACAAACTTATCAATACCACAAATCATAGCATTATAGTTTATTTCATCTAAATCTAACCAACCACATCTTCTTTTACGACCGGTAGTTGAACCATATTCATTTCCTTTCTTACAGATTTCTTCACCTACTTCATCAAATAACTCTGTTGTGAAGGGTCCATTACCAACTCTTGTGGTGTAAGCTTTTATCACACCAAAGACCGTTCCAATTCGTTTTGGTGATACTCCTAAACCTTGACACACACCAGCTGTTGTAGTAACCGATGAAGTGACAAATGGATAAGAACCAAAGTCGATATCTAATCCAGTCGCTTGAGCTCCTTCAGCAAGAACCTTTTTACCTTCATCTAATAGATTATTCAATAGAATCTCAGTTGATTCAATTCTGAATTGTTTTAAGAAGTTACAAGCCTCAAAAAATTCTTTTAGATTAGGTATATCAAAAGGCAAACCAACTTGATTATTCCATTTTACACCGAGTAAGTTAAAGTCCGGTTTAAAAATATCTTTTACTCTTACACCTTTACGAGCCACCTTATCTGTATAACATGGCCCAATGCCTTTAAGAGTAGAACCTATTTTATTTGAGCCTAATTGTGATTCGTTAAAAGCGTCCCAAGATTTATGAAGAGGAGTTATGATATGTGCTTTATCAGAAATAACCAACTTGGACTTTACATCCACACCAAATGATTCTAACATTTCAACTTCTTGTTTGAAAGAAATTGGATTGATGATTACTCCATTTCCTATAACATTAAGTATGTTATCATTTAGTATACCTGATGGTATCAAGTGTAGGACTATTTTTTGATCTTCTTTATAAATTGTATGACCCGCATTATCACCACCCCCGAATCGGGCGATTACGTCATATTTTTTTGCGAGATAATCTACAATTTTACCTTTTCCCTCATCCCCCATTTGTAAACCTATAACACAATCAACCTTTCCTTTGTTCATTTTCCATATTTATTTTTTGTTTCAAAGATTTTTCAATCAATTCAGATTTGGAGATTCCTTCCTTTTCGGATTGAATCTCCAATAATTGCATAATTTTTGGATCAAGTGTGATTCCAAAATTCGATTTCTTTTCTTCTGGTTTAAATTTCTTTCTACCCATACTTCAATTGTATTTATTAAAATTAAATAAGTTGTGGGTAAAAAAGTCATAAAAAAGTCATAAAAAAGTCATAGGGACTTGTTACTATCCAATATATAATATATGAAAAGAATTAAAAAAGAAGATGAGAGAAGAGTTAGAATATCAATCACAATCTCACCAGATTTGAATATGTTGTTAGAACAAACGACAAATAATAAATCAAAGTATATTGAGTATGCTCTTTTAGAGTATTTCAATAAGAATGGTTTAGATATTTCAAAAATTAATATTTAGTATGATTATTGATAAAGTTGTCAGAATTAAAGTTAATAACAGATATTTAAAATTTTATGAGTCACTTGGTTTCGGTAGATTAAAACAGGGAGAGTATATTGATTTACCCATAGAACATTTATCGGAATTTAGTTGTAGTAAAATAAACATCTTATGTGACTATTGTAGGAATTTATTTTGTGTTAGATATATGGATTATAATAGAAATTTGAAGTCTGGTGGTAAATATGCTTGCTTAAAATGTCGCCCAGAAAAGTATAAAGAAACCTGTTTACTGAAATATGGAGTTGATAATATTATTAAAGTTGAAAAAACTCACGAGAAAATTAAATCTACAAATTTGAAAAGATATGGTGTAGAATCATTTGCGAAATTAGAAAGCTTTAAAGAGAATCATAAATTAAGAATGATAAAAAAGTATGGAGTTGATTCTTTTTCTAAAACTGAAGAATGGTTAGAAAAACAAAAACAAACTTCATTAGAAAGATTTGGGGTTGAGAATGCTTCACAATGTGCGGAAATTTTCTCTAAACAACAAAAGAGCAGATATGAAATATTCGAATTCAAAAATACTGGATTGTTTTATCAAGGAACATTTGAACTAGATTTTCTAAATAACTATTATGATAGATTTGAAATCAAAAAAGGTCCAATTATAGAATATGAATTTGAGAATTCCAATAAACAATATTTTTCAGACTTTTACTTACCAAAATTCAACTTGATAATAGAAATAAAATCAACATATACTTTTCATTTAGCGAAAGAGAAGAATATTGAAAAGCAAAAAAAATCCATATCATTAGGATATGGACATATTTTCATTGTTGATAAAAAATATCAAGAATTTGAGAGTTTACTTAGAAAGTAATTTAATAAGGTCTTCTGTTATTTTAGTGACCAATTTCTTACCTGGTTCAACTTCAATATTTGGAATATTTCTGATTGCTGAAAATTCTTCAGCACCTTTCACCTCAATTGATTCGATTAACTTAGCTAGTTTTGGATCAGATTTAGCCCACTTCTTAATATAGAAACCTTTTAATTCAAGAACGAATTTGTTTAAGTCAAAACCTTGACGATTGTTATACTTGACCATCTGAAGCTCATTTTCTTGTTTCTCTATAAGAAGATACCAGATAGAGTTTTTAGATATTTTAACATTCTCTAAGAAATTAAGAGCTTTAGAGGCTTTTGTTTTCTTTGGAAATTTAGCAACTTTACCGAAAAATTGAACTTGTTCATCAGTTTTTTCTTCTTTACCTTCACCTCTTTCGTCCATAACTTTTTCAATTGGTTTATCCATTTCAAAGTTCTGGTCTTCAGAACCTTTTAATTTAGGCAGAACTCCTTTTCTAGATTGCATTCTTGGAGTTTTAGTTCCAGTAAGTGGTAGGTTTGGATTCATAGGACGACTAGAATCAGTATCAGGTTGAATTCCTGGTTGTACTTCTTCCATTTCCTCATCTTTGACATTTTTCATGTCTGAGAATTTTTTAAAACCTTGTATTTTACGATCTGCCATATTTCTTTTAATAATTTGTTATAGTTATATATTAAATAAATTATTTGGTTTTTTATACTTTAGCCACTATGTTTAAAATAATATTTATCAACCATATAATTTTTGAAGTTCTTCATCACATTCATCTGGTCAAAAAGTAATGAAACTAGTGGTTGCATTTTTTTTAACCAAGTATTCATAGTATCATTGTTATACATATACGGTGATAAAGTTGTGTCTAATATCTTTTCTTCGTAGTTTACGAAGTTTTTTTCATCATCTAAACGATGTTTCAAAAAATAAAGTTCTGGTAAGTCTTTTCTTTGGAATAACATTAGAAATTATTTCTATTTTTTGCATCAACAACACCTTTTTTGATGATGTTAATTGATTTAAGCGACATATCATTTAAACTATTTGAAAAGTAAACGCCATTTCTATCATACCATCCACCTCTAATGATTGGTATTTCATTAGGTTCGAAAACAATATCACCTAATACTGGATCAAGTCCTAAAGTCAGATTTGGTTGATAATTTGGATCTACTTCAACTAATGCTGGATTTATATTTGATTCTGAAGTTGCTACTTTATTTTGTGTCCTGAGAATAAAACTTTTATGATAATCTTCATTCTTTTTTGAAATAAATTGAATATCAACTGAATAAATGTCATTTATCATTGATAGCTCTTTGATAATATCTGATTTGGGTATTCTATCTATTCTATTGAAATTTAGAAAATACTCGGAAACTTTATCAATTATTTGAGCCTTAACTGAATCATCATTTGAGTCAGAATATCTTATTACAAAAACATTTAAAATATAGTATGATAAATCTGGTGAGTCAATTCTATATCTTCTAGTCAATTGGATATTACCATTAGTTCTTAGGTATTTATCTATCTTGGACTTTTCATAATTATCTAAAGTAAAAGCATTTGTGTTGACTGTAAAATAATCCGCATTTCTATTTTTGAACAATTTTATATTCGGCGTTGCAACAATATAAATAATTGAATTATCTTCATAGGCATTAACGTGTGAGAAAACTCCTAATTTTTTAATTTCATACGCATACTGTTGTGGCAATCCAAGAACAAAATTGTTTGATGCTATTGGTAAAATGTTTCTCGTGAATGTTAAAGATTCACGATTAGCTCCGAAATTTATGTCATTAAAAATCAAAACATCAAATACTTTTGTTATATCAAGAGTGTTGCCGAATCCATCAACTACATCATCAATAAATTTCCAGTCATTTACAGTTCTTCTAAAAATATTTCCATCCTGACCATTTGTAATCAAATGTGTAATTGCTATACTTGAACTAATTGGTGGTATCATACCAAAATTTCCATTTCCGAATATCACATCTAAACCACCATTAAATCCGGTTCTAACGACACAAGCTTTTTCATTTGGTATCATATCATAGATACTTTTCTTTAGAGCCCAATACTCACCATTTACTAAAACCTCAACATTAAAATTTTCAACATCTTCGTTACCTTTGGATGTGACCTGAAAAGTTTGATTTGGATTTCCACTACCAGTGAATGTAACTGTTTTAAATTTTCCTTGAATTATTGGTAGATACACTTGAGTGTTACTGTTAACTAAATATGTAACTTTGTCTTGTCCAAGATTCAATGAATAAAATAAACTGTTTGTATTATTTCTAAGTGTCAATTTATTATTCAAAGTGAATCTGCCACCTGGTAATTCACTCTCGAGATCGATTCCACTTTTTACAATTAATTTGAGATTACCAGTAGCTGAAATGCCTCTACCAGGTATGTGTCCCGCAAAAATAGCAGCATTTCTGATAATTCTCTCATTAGTTGAGTTTGGATCACTCAAATCAAATTGTTTGATTGAATTTTTAAGATAGAGTAATGATAATTGATGAAGATTTTCCAAAACATCTAATATCTGACCAAACGGACTAGCAGGGCTGTATAATATACCAGCTCTGTTGTGCTCAGTTCTCAGAAATCTTTCGATTTCGTTCTTAATATTTGCAAAAGAAATCTCTACAAATCTCATATTTTATTATTTTAAATTATTTAGATAATCAGAATCAAATCTCTTATTATCTATTATATCTTTTATTGACTCAGCAATAGTTTCTACATTAGAAACCCTCGATATGAAACTGCTTTCTGCTTTCAGAGGGTTAGTAGAGTATAAAAAGGTAATATTAGATCTTTCTAAATCTACTTTTTTTATCAAAAATTTACACTCTACATTTTCTTTGACAGAGAATTCCACATATGGTCCTAATTGTGAATTAGCTCCTTCTTTGACCTCAACGTTTTCAAACTTCTCAGTAAGTAAGTAGTGTATTTTATTTAGATTAATTTTGAACTCCATCTCTTGTTATTATTTTCAATTATATATTAATTTTAGTAATCACCTATTATTTCATAGATAAAATCTAATATATATGTTATGGGTTTAGATTTTAATAAGTTAATTGAAATTTACGGTGTAAAGGGATTAATCCTCTCACTGTTAATAATCATAGGTAGTTCTCTTATAAAGAGTCAATGGTTCAATAGTATTTGGAGTAAAATAAGTGATAAGCTAATAGAGTATTTTCTTAAAAGAAAAACTACTGATTATGATGTCAAACATATCCACGAATCTGATATAATAAACCATGATATTTTCAACTATATTGATTTATGGATGTATTCGAAAGTTCCTACTTTCCAATTTTCTACTGAATATCGTACGGTTGTTTTTAGAAAATATTTGACAATTTATCTTAGATGTTATAAGAGAGAATTATCAGATTTTGTAAAATCAGGTGAGTATAAAAATATGGGTCAATCTACACTTTGGAAAAGTTTACTTGATATGATTAATCATATTGTATGGAATTATGAAAAAGAATGTAAAGAAATTGGTATACCAGAAGTGATAATAACCAAAATGAAATTAAAGAATAATGAATCTATTCAATTAACAATAGACCTCATCAATAATATTTCAAATTCTCAATTTTATGAAAGTGAGAATAATTATCTTAAAGTCTATTCTACACTTAATATTGTTTTGTCAGTTTTAGAAAATACTATTTCTAATTCAGAGTCAATTTGTGATTCAATTAACGGTCAGTTAAAAGGATTGAGTATGGATGGTAAAAAAGAACCATAAACAATCCACACTTCCTTAAAACAAAATAATTATTTAATTATATAATTAAAAATATAATTAAAATACTATGACAAAGTGGAAAGAATTACAAAATGAATTAACTGAGAAGTTAAAGTTTATCGAGGAGACTCTACCTCATTCTTTGGCTGATTTCTCTTTAGAACAAATTCAAGTTGTTCAAGAACAATTAAAAACTCTTGAAGAAAAAATCAAAGAAAAGCAAAAAGAAAAGAAAGTTAAAACAATTACTATTTCTGAAGAAGTTCATTCTAAAGTAAAAAAGCATTGTGTTGAAAACGACCTTAAAATCAACGAGTGGGTTGAAACTAAATTGTTAGAATTAGTTACTTCAACTGAAACAAAGTAAAAAAGAAAACCTCTGAATAATTTCAGAGGTTTTTTTATATATACTATATGCGTAAATTGAAGTATTTTGAGTCTTTTGAAGAATTAGCATTTGATATTGATGATTTGTATTGGACAAAAGCTACTATTTCACTTTCAATTTTAAGAGGTAATGATGTTACTGACTTAAATAAAATTAGAAAAATGATAGAAGACTATAAAATCACTTACATTAAAAATGATGAATGGGGTGGTGGTCCTACTAACAGAGAATGGTTACGAATGTACTGTAGTGAGTTTGGTTTAAATGAGGCGGAGGCTTGGAAAGCTTGGAAACCTTGTGTTAAACTAAATATTCAAATTGAAAACTTTGGAGTTGCTACAATCGGTTTTTCAATTTATAGTAAGAAAGCTTATACAATTGATTTTCAAAGCTTGGGAAAGAAAATAGATTGTGATAGATGCCATGGAACAGGCGTTGGTCCAACGGGACAATGTACTCGTTATGGGTGTCGTAGAGGTAAGTTAGAAGATACAGAGTATGATAAAGAAAAGGATAATTTATCTCAGTATCTTAAAAAGAATGTTTTTGATGCTAAATTAACTTATGATGAAGTTATAGATATGTTTAATATCGATGTTCAAGACAACTTTGACTATACTTCTATACTTGAAGATTCTAATACATCAGACTAAGGACCGTTTCTACTTCAAACTCTGGATCAGTTAATTTCAAATCGTAATCTTTGAAATCTTTGAAATCAATTTCATCAGCATCTAACCTTCTCTGAACAGAATCATTATTATCATTTCTTCCAGATATTCTTTTTTTCCTAATATCTCTATCGATATCTAAATAAACTAAAAAACAACCTTTTCTGGTTTCAGGATCAATTTGTTCAATTTCTCCTGGTGTCATAATAAAAGCTTGACCTTTATTAAACTCTTCTTTAGTTAAACCATAATACCAAGTTTCAGGCTCTCTGCCTTCTGGAGTTACGGAGAATGATTGATGACAAATAAATTTATTATTTTCTAATAGAGATTGAAATTCATTATCTTGAATAAAGTTGTAAGTAACGGATTGAACTTCGTTTTTTCTTTGAGGCCTAGTAGTTGTTTTAACAGAAACTTTGAGTCCTTCTTTTTCTAGCTGTCTTAATAACCAATCTTTACCTGAACCGGACTTACCGGTAATTATTATCTTTTCTGTCTTATTTAACATTAAGTTAAATTATTTTTCATGTATATTGAAAAATTAACATTTTGTTTTTACTGAAGTGTGATTATAAACTTTGTTCCAGTGGCCAATTTCTCACAGGTCATTTTGAAACCGTGCTCGGTCAAAATGGCATAAGATATTTTGAGACCTAAATTAGATTCTTCTCCTTTTTCTGGTGAATAAAGATATTCTTCAAATTGTTTTTGAGTAAATCCCATACCATTATCTTCTACGATTAGAGATTGACCATCCATGTAGATTTTAACTTTTTTATCTTGACTATCATTGTATTTAATTCCGTTTTTAATCAAGTTATCAATTGAGTTCCAAAATAGAATTTCATTAACTTTGATTGTAGGTAATTGTTCAACCTCTACTTGGTCAGCATAAGATGTTTTAGTGATGAATTTATTAATTACATCACTCAAATTAACTTCTTGTTTATCTAAAACAGCATTTTGTTTAACTAAGTTAGTAAACTCATAAACTATTTTGTAAACTCTTTGTGTGTGATTTAAACCTTCTTTGATTAGTTGAAGAGGTGATTCAATTTTTAATTGCTTGATTTGTTCATCTGTCAATCTTTTCTCTAATGAGGATAATCCTCTTGGTATGTAAGTATTAATACCAGAGTGCATATCATGTCTAATGACTCTTGCTGCGAAATCTAAGAAAGAGTTCTTTTTGATGATATCTTTAAGTTGAGAATCAATTTCTTGATCTTGAACTTTGATAGTTTTTCTTTGAAGTAAAGCTATGATTGCTAATACTAAAATTACTAAAACAACGATAGCTCCAATTAAGAATTTCTTTAATTTATCTTTTTGAATCTGCAATCCGGTTGCTTTTGTATTCAACTCGTCAGATTTGATTGTTAAATCAACTATTGTCTTTTCTTTTCCTAAACTTTTGATAGAAGTTGTTTTAGAATCAATTACTTCTTGTGATGCGTTTTGTTTTAGAAGATCTTCTTTCTCTTTAATCAATCTCTGTAACTGACTTTCAATATCATTTGCAATCTTCTTCAAGTCATTTGGTGTTAAGTTATCATATGACTTTGGTAAATTTTGTAAAAATTGTTTATCAGCTTGTAAACTAGCAGTATCAATTTTTGGTTCTTCTTTAGGTTGGTCAAATACTTTCTCTGGTTCGACCCACTTGGCGGATATCTTAGTAATTGTTTCGGATGATGAATCTTGTCCGAATAGATTGACTGTAAATATTAAAAATAATAACGTTAGATACTTTTTCATTTTTGAATTTTTAATTTGTCTGGATAGTATTTATGTGGCCAAAGATGTAACGATAGATTGTCAGGTTGTGGAACATCAGCTATTCTCATCGAACTCCATTTGCTCTCATCTCTTATTGGCTTCATAATGATTTTATCATTAGTTAATATCCTCCATTTGTAACTACACATTGGTATATAACAATAACTTTTATCATCTCTTTGGTAAAGTATTGCTCCCATCCAAGCTAGATTTAAAATTTCATTTTTAAATTAATCAAGTTTTGCATAATTAGTATTCATTGAATCGACTTGCATCTTTATTGAATCATATGACTCTGATTTCTTTTTTAGAATCATGGAGATATTACTTAAAAGAATTTCTTTATTTGTTTTTTCAATTTGTAAAAGTTGAACTTTTCTATCTAATGAGTCTATTAAGTAGTTTATCTTTTCGGACTGAGCAGTGGTCATCATAACAACTGTATCTCCTTTAAAGATTGTCGTTATTGGATACTTTCTTTGTGAGAAGGATTTAAATGATAGTAGAATTAAAAATAATAGAATAATTTGTTTCATTTTACTTATTGGATTTTAAAATAGAATTGATTTCAGCTTTAATTTTACCTAACTCATTATATTCAAATTCTTTTGGAAACTTGTTTCCAACTTTTTGTACACCGACATACTCATCTCTAAACATAACTTGAAGAATATGTTCACCATCTTTATTGATTGATAAATCATTTCCAACTTGTTTGATTGAAAATTCATCATGAGATTTTATCAAGTTTTTTACTTCAGTTCTGAAGTTTTCTTTTTTATCAGTTAATCTAAGACCTTCTTTTCCGACTTTTTTATCTGGCTTAGATGATTTGTAGGCTTTTCCTTCTTTAACTTTAGTAATTTGATTAACTTCTCCTTTTTGAAAATCATCGAAGTTCATAACTTTTCCTGTCCTTGGTTTCATATCAGTATCTTTATTTTTATTTTTAAGTATATTACTCAGCGCTTTTAGATCAAGTCCTTTTACTCTTGATTTTTTTCCAGTTCTTGCTCCATGTCCTTTACCCATAGGTGCTGGAATTTTCTGAAAAACTCTATTTGGTCCGCTCGGATTATAAGGCACTTCAATATCATCAGAACCACTATCACCCCCATTCATCCAATTTATGCCTTTTAAATTACCAGTTGCTCGAGATGGTTGTGCTGGTGGTACAGGTCCAACATTTGATTTCAAGGAGGTTCCAATACTTCCAAATCCGACGGATGAAGATCCCACTGAGCCGGAAGGACCACCAGTTGCGGATGTAGTCTCGTTAAGCTCTTTTTGATTTATCAACTCCAAGAGAACATCTAACTCACTTTGAGAAGAATTTTCTAAAATAGCTTTGTGATAAAGTTTGTAGATTTTTTTCAAGGATAAATCTTTCATAATAATCTATATATTATTCTTTCAAAGTGAATCTTAATTATATATAAACAAACATTTAATTACAAATTATAATATTAATGAATCACATCAAGTATCTAGAGTTTCGAAGATTAATGAAAGAATTGCAATTTGTTGAATCGGACTATCATTATCAATCTGAGATTCTAAAATTATCAGATTCAGAATTTTTACAAAATGTCGATAATGTTTTAAATCAATTCCCGGAACTTAAAGAGATATATTACAGAAGACAAGAAGAAATTTATAAAAATGTTGTAATTCAGCCTTCAATTGATTCCATAAAAGAAGAAACTTCTAATATCGCACCAGAAGACCTAGAGGCAAAAAAACTTTATCGTGATATTGTCAAGACAACACATCCAGATAAAATTAAAAATCATAAATTAAATGAACTTTATTTAGAGGCGACCGATGCTTATGAAAAAAATGATGTATTGACGCTGTATAAAGTTTGTTCAGAGTTAAACATAGATTTCGAATTGCCTGAAAACTATGTTGACAAGTTAAACGTCAAAATAGATTCTTATAAAAAACAGATTTCTTTTTTAGAAACCACTTACACTTTTAAATGGATTAAATCACCATCTCAACACGATAAAAATAGAGTAGTTGTTGAATTTATCCGTAGTCAGATTTCTTAAACTATCGTAAGTTTGACCTCTCTATCATCTAATAGTTTTTGTAGTTCATCTTTTCTAAAAAACCTTTTATAGATGTCGTTTTCTTTATTTAAGTTTTGTAATTCCCAGTCATTACCATTAGATGTCGTATAAATGTAATTTTCATCTCCATCAGTTATTTCAATAGTTCTTGATGTTAATTTATCGAAAAATCTTTGTTGTATATTACTACCTTCGATATTCATCTTGTAGAGTTTAGTCGCATCCCACTTATTGAGTGTTTCATTATAAGTTTGGAATAGCATAAACTCCGCTCCTTGTAATTCATTTGAATTGATATCATAAATCAACATGAATCGACAAGGTTTATTCAAGAAAGTTTCAAAGTCTTCTGTATTTTGAACTGCTGATTTCTTCAAACCAAGGGATGCTAATGAGTTCAAAAATTCAATGTTTTCGCTTAAGTAATCTAAATCTAAATTGTCTATCTGATTTAATGAGAGTGTATTAACTAAATCAACTTCTTCAGCTCCAATAGATGATAGTAAAACATCATGCCAAATAATTAGAGATTCCATCAAATCTATTATATCGGTTGAAAGATCAATTTGTAATGATTCTAAATATTGGTTATATCCTTTCAAGAATTTCATAAAGGTATATATTAAACAAGTTTTTTATAAAGTTTACCTAACTCGTTAGTAGTTACTAAATCATTTGAAGAAAATCCTAGTGATTTTAAATCTCCATCCCATGTCTTCCAATATTGTGGTATATATTGTTTTTTAATCTCGAAGTGGTGGAATTCTGTTATTCCTCTACCTTTTACTATACCTTGTTCTAAATTTGAATTTCCCCATTCAGCTCCCCAAGTGATGTCCTTTTGTGTTTTAACCCAATTCCAGATGGTTTTGACTAGTTGAGTATCTGATGCAAGATTCTGATTATCACTAATAGTTTCCCATTTCGTTTTGTTACCTCCTGTCAAAGTCATTTCAGGACCAACCCAACCCTTTTTAGTATCATATTTAGAAGGACCACCCTTATAACCAACATCAATTGCTAAACCAGAACCATGTAGTGAACCAGCCGCTCTAGCACCACCACCTTTTGATGATGCTGCTAAATCTCTGACAATACCATTACTTATTAAGTAGGCATCTGGATATCCATTTGATTTTAAATAATTTGTCAAATCAGTTACAATTTTCTTCAATCTTTTTCCAGCAAGTCCTTGTGATGAATCAATTATGTATTTGGACCCGCTCTTTGCCACATAAACCAATTTAGTATTAACACCTGGTTCTGGTGTCAAATTATTATCCGGCTCATCTGTTGATGTGGTGGCTGGTTTTTCTTGAGAATTTTCCTGGCTCGGATTATCAGATTTATTTTCATTTGCTGATGGATCGTTTGGTGGTGTATCATTTGGTGATAACTCATTTTGATTATCTTGAAAATCTTCAGTATTATTCTTATTTTGTTTTTGACCATCACCATTCTCTTTTTCATATTCATCCAACTCAAGTTCTCTTTTAATCAAAGTCATTTTTTGATAATATCTACTTCCATCAAATACAAATGATATACCAGTGGATAACCAATTTCCTGTCAATCTTTTATATCTAAGTGAACTTTGATTTATACCTGGTTTTTGTCCAAGTAACGCAAGATAAATTTTTTCAAAAATGTAAAGATTATAATTTGGTGTCGATAGTTTAATATCAATCAAAATCTTCGAAATTTCATCAATATTAATTTGATTTTGAATTATTGAATAATTGAAATTACCATGTGCATTTCCTTCATCATCAAATTTATCTAACTTTCCTACCCAGATATTAGTAACATTATTTTTAAAGAAGTTTTCATCACCTGGTTTACCCTTCATTATTATAGTACTATCACCCTGTGAAGTAATAGAATCAACATCGAATATCAAAAGTTCTTTAGATTTCGAATCATAAAACTTTGTCTTAGTTAAGTATGCTTTGTTTAAAGCAATTTGAGTAGAACGATTTGTGACTGTATAATCAGAGATGAAAGCATTCGTATTTTTGACTGAGTAATCAGTTGATAAAATCAGAGGTGCGACATCTTCATCTTCATCTGGATCCGATGTAAATTCATTTTTACCGTCAGATATTATCATTTTATCAAGTTCGTTATTTCTTGTCAATTCTTTTTCAACATCCACATAACACAAATTGTAGTAAAAATCAATATAACAATTTAAAAAAGCACTATCATTAAGATAAGAATTTTTGACTATACTATCGATAAATTGATAGTTTGGAAATCCAGTATTAATCCAAGTCATCTTATCATTCGAATCTGATATATTTGAACAAAAACCTAACTCACATTCTTTTGCAACATCTTTCAAAGCCTCAAACGAGGTTTTTTTACTATATGACTTGAATTTTCTAAGATAAATTTCCGGAATATTGACTATACCCATTATCATAAATTCATTTTGACCTAAATCCTTAAAATTTGAAATCTTAAAATCCATATTTATAGACCTAAGTCTTTTAGATCTTGAATAAATAAAAATACTTATAATGGTATCATCGACCGGAAATCCTCTATCTTTGAAGATGCCATTTCTATCCAAGAAAGTTATTTTAATGGCTGGTAATATACCCTCGTGATATAATTCGAAATAAATGATATCTTTATATTCTATATGAATCCCATTATAATAAATCAATGGAGCTGTTCCCAATCCTGTCAGAAAATCTTTTCTTTGTCTTCTACTAGTTGTTTGTGCATCTAATGATATACTACTAGGTTTGATGGTTGGTGGAAATATTTGAGTAAGTTGTACCGGATTAAAATCTTGGTTTCTATCCTCATTATTTCCTAAATTTTCATTCTCTTGTCCTGAGCTTGATTGTTCTATTGTGTCTTTTGGATTACCGTCATTTGTTGGTTGTTCTTTACCTTGTGTATCACTCGGTTGATTTGATGTTGGCAATGTGTCTGGTAATTTATTTCCGGTCAATATTTGATAGAAATATGGTGCTCTATTTCTAGCTCTCGTATATCCACCTAAATTATCATTAGGGAATCCAATACTACCATCTGTATTTTTTACGCTTCCGGATTTGTATTTTAATATTTTATTGTAATTCGACATCACCATACTACCAGATGTTGCTAAATAAAACATATCCACAGCAGTTTCCACACTTGTTATAGAATTGATAGTTGCTAAACTATTTTGTGACTTAGTTATTCCAGCTTTCTGTGCAACTTCACTTGATAAACCTCTAAAAGCATTAAAGTAATATTCAATTAGAACTGATGCGGCATTTTCAGATTGTTCTATCAGTTCTGGTTTATTTACTAAATCTAAATTGGCACCATTACCCCTATCTCTATAAATATTCTTGAAAGTCAACTGATTGAATCCTCTACCTCTGTACCTAAATCCATCACCAGGATTATCATTACCCAATGTTGAAAATCCATTTTGCTTGGCAATATAACCATAAACAAAATCAAAAAATTTATTATCATCTTTTGAAAATGAATCTATGTCCTTGTCTGTATATTTTGCAGTTCTTTTACTTCCGAAAACATCTCTTACTCTTTTTGCACTAGTTTTACTATAAGAACCCTCAGTGGTGGCCTTAAAAGAAGATTCTTTCGAAACTATTCCTAATAGTCCAGCTATAGCGTAATTACTTGTAATTCCTCTATCTTTTGCCTTTTTGACTATAATTGTAAAATTGGACTTTTGTTCAGGATTCAGTCCATCTAACTTTGGATTCGAGTTATAATCATTTCCAAAATATTTAGATAATTCATTTTTTGCCATGATTTATTTATTAAAATAAACCATCTCCTAAGATGATAACGTCTGATGATATATCATATTGTTGAGTTCTTTCATTTAAGATTGTAGGCGGTAAAGAAAGATTATTCTCGACATACTTTTTCCTATTGTAATCTTTTCTTTGTTGTTTATTTGTATTTGAAAGAACTTCAGCCGATGTTTGTTTTTTAACATCAGAATATCTCAAACTATCTATATTTCCAACCGGATAGATTAAAATTGTACCTTCTTGTATATTTAGTGGATTGTCAATGTTATTAACATTTAAAATTATATCGACATAATCTGTATTATCGTAAATACTTTTACAAACTAAATCAATTCTCATCTCTTCTCCTTTTTGTACCTCATATTGTTGATATCTGAGTGATGTGTAATCTGTTTGAAAAGTCAACTGAGTCAAGTTATAGTTACCTGAACTATCTTTTTCTAATTTATCTATGTCGTAAATTTTCATATCTTATTTAGATTTTTTCAAAGCATCTTGCTTAGCTTGTGTTTTAGCAGCCGACTCGCTTGTAGCAACACCTTTTCCAATCACTTGTTTTCCATCTATATCATAAGTTCCAGTGATTATATAGTTAATCGGTGGTCCGGCGATTATGTCTAACTCCTCAGAGATAGTCTTCACTACTCCAGTTGTCGTTTTATCTTGAATTGATTTAGAATCTTGACCAGTATAAGGTATATCATCAGGATTTTGTTTCTGATCTGTGAAACCTTCAGTATCTCCGGTCATTTCTTGAGTCACATCTGTTCTTATTGATTGTGCATTCTCATCCGTACCAGATGGTATGATAGGGTCAGCTGAATTTGGATCTGGATTAGCTTGTGAGTCTGAGGTTAGTGATGGGGTTGGTGATGTTGTATCATTAGTCGAAACTTCAGTGGCTTTAGTCTCTAAACCACCATCAAGTTGTTCTTGTGTTTTATTTGTAGTATTTTCTGTATCATCAGCTTGATTTGGCTCTTGACTTGTTTTTTCTTTACTTTCTGAAGAAGTAGCTCCGTAGTTTTTTGTAAAATCGTCATTGTTCCAAAATGAGATGGATTCACCTGATGTATAAATACCTTCTAAAGACCCTTCAGTGACTCTTATACCACCTGTATTAAACTTAGCAAAAATTTCTTGTAAGCCAAGATTTCTTGCGCTTGTTAAAGTAACAGTTACTTCGATATAAGTAGGTAAATCATTGAATGATAATTGTGGTCCGAAATTTACATCAACAGACGTGCAAAGCATATCACCAGAACAAAAAATTGGTCTAAGTGGATTGCCGATTGTAATATGCCAAGGTGTAGATGGACCACCAGTCAGTGCATTTATGATACCCATAAATTTAACTTTATATTTTGCTCTGATAAAATCTTTCACATAATCTGGTACCGATTGAATAGCGCTTCCAATAACCTCTGATAGTGTTTTTTCTTTGTCATCTTTTTTATTTTTATCCTCGTCAGCCTTACCTGCATCTTTCATCTTCTTATCAAGTGCATCAAGTTGAGAACCAAATGCTTTAATCATAGACTCTATGAATTCTTTAATTTTAGTAAAGGGGTCGTTCATGAAATCTTCAAGATATTTAGCAATCCTATTTCCCCTATCTACTTGTTTTCCTAAATAAAAAGTTGATGGTGAAGTTCCCATACTTAAACAGTTATTAAGAATATCCATAAATACTTTCGAAGGATCGACACCATTAATAAATTTTTGTTCATAAGTTGTTTTCAAAGTCACTGATACTTTACATTTTACACCCGCCCCAGATGCGTTCTCACCAATTAAACTTCTATTCATAGCTTCCTTAATTAGATTCGGATCACCTTGTGGTATAGTCGATACATCTGATAGTTCTTTTCCATCTTTAAAAGCACCTTTTCTGACACCATTCTCTTCTTTTTCTTCAAAGGTTACGCCTTCACCAAATATTCCTAATTGTGCCATAATTTTTCTTTGTAAAAGAAGTGAAGCACCTGGTAGTGGAATTACATTGACCGCTCCTTCTAAAATAGATCCTAACTTAAATTGGCCTTTCAATCCGAAATCTTCTCCTACTTGATTCAAAATTTCTACGAAAGAAACTTCCGCGGCTTCCCATTCCTCATTAAAATTTAATTTAATAATATCTTCATCTCCTTCTGGAAGATATCCTATTACAGTGGATATTGGATACCCTACTTTATCAACCGATTGAGAGTATAGATCATCAACGACTGGTTTTGGATATCTTCTCGCCACAACAAGTCTGTTATTTGGATAAACTCCAAAACTTTTTAAGTAAGCAAAGTCTGCATAATTTAAAGACAAATGTTTAAGACCATCCAATCGGTCTATGACATTAGTAGTTGAAACATCATAAATTTCACTTGAATGTGGACTTTTTGAAAGTATTGGAGTTACTTGATAACCTGAACCGGATTTAGTAGAACCGTTTGTAGATTTGAAAACTTGTTTCTTATTAAATTTTGCATAACTAGAGAAAACCGAATCATAGGTTTTACCGTTATTGTCATATTTTATATTAAGTGGATCGACTAAAAGACCTAAAGGTGAACTTGTATAAAAACCTGCCATTTATAGAAATAAATTTAGATTATATATTATGATATCAATAGTCGCGAATTATTTGGCTGTTGGAAAATTTAGATAAGTTATTAAAAACTTCTTCGATTATTTCTTGGTTCTTTCGAAACTCGTTATAGAATATAAGAACATTGAAATTGTTCTCTCCGAGTATTTTTTTAAGATTGAGTAGTTTCTCTATTGAGAATTCGTTATCAAAATCGGGTAGATAGTAAATATCTTTTTTTCTATCTATAGCTTGTTGTATTTTATTGAAGATTAAAATTTTAAGATATGTTTTATCTTCTTCAAAATCAACTTCTTCTTCTTCAACAATTTTTTGAATATCGATGATATATTTGTTTCGTATTTTGTTGACTTTGATATATTTATCGAATTTTTTACGAACTTTGCAGTAAACTACAAAAAAATTCATCTTCTCTAATTCTGAACTCATATCAATATATATTACACCTTTATCTTTCCTCTTTTAAATTCTAAGAAAAGAGTTTTAATATATAATTAATATGAAGAAATACTCGGAGAAATTTATACATGAATTTAGTAAACTGAACAAATCTCTATTAGGTTTTGAGTTTGAATTTTATATGAAAGAGCTTTCTTTCTACAAAACTCTTGAATTATTAAATCAAGAATTATCACCAATTAAAGTTCATGGCTTTAGACAATACCACTCTGATTTCACACCTGATTCAAATAACTTTAAGATAGAACCAGACCTATCAGGTGGTTCAAATATGATCGAACTTGTAACTGGTCCTATGGAATATTCAACAGCAAAATATTATTTGATTAAGATATTGAAATTTATTCAAAATTACGGTTACACAAATGAGAGAGCTTCTATTCACTTTAATCTTTCATTTGATGGAGATAAAAACTTGAATGATTTGAATATTCTTAAATTGATTCTCAATACTGACGAAGATGAGATTTACAGATTTTATCCTTCCAGAAAGGGAAATATTTATGCTAAAACTGTTAAATCAATTATTCCTTATAAAGAGTATGATTTTTTCAATATACCCATTTCAACTGTTCAAAACTCATTAAGATTACCAACTGATAAATATTTTGGTATCAATTTTTTACATATTAATAATGATAAAAAAACTCAGAGACTTGAGTATAGATATATTGGTGGTAAAGACTATGAAAAGAATATTGGAAATATAGTTTACTTCTTAGATAGATTTGTTTTAGATGTCTATAATTCAATTGATGCTTCTTTTAATAAGAGTGATGCCGATAAGTTAGAGGTCTATCTTGAAGAAAATATTGATAAGTATAAAAGTTTTTCAAAATATGATAATTTTATCGTAGAATATCCAAAGATACAAATTCAGATAGATCAGAATTTTATGTATGAGGTTGTTTCATCTTATTTTCAGAGAATTTATCCTAAATTATTTACACTCATAGAAGGTACTGATAACCTACAAGATTGTATTATAAACTTTGTTACTTCAACTCAAACTATGGAAGTTGTTGATGCTAAAATCAAGGCGACTCTTACATTAAAAGGTTATGAGTTTATAAATTCAACAATTTTAGATGGTATTTTTGAAAATTGTAATTTTCATGGTTGTGAAATTCAAAATACTCAAATTAGTAGTTCCAAGATATCAGCTACTGAAGTAAGTAATTCCAAAGTTCTAAGTTGTAGAGTTGAACAATCGGGATTGAAAAATTGTTATTTTATGAATGGATTCCTTGATGGTGATATGGAAGGTGGTGTATTTAGAAGTGGAGAGCTTGGTCCATTTGCAACAATTTCACCAGAGACCAAAATTGTCTCGGATAGTGATAACTTCTTCGATACTCGATTTGAATCTGAAGAAGATAAAGGTGATAAAAAGGGCATTATAGATATAAAAGATTATAAAAAATGAAACATCTTAATAAAATATTTGAAAATCAAGAATTTGATTTTGATGAGGAGGATATTCGAGATATTTTCACTGATTTTGAGGATGAAGGTTTCAGAGTGTTTGTAAGATTTGGTAAGCGATTGCATCAGTTTCATGAAATTGATTCAAAAGTTACAGATCAAGAAATAAAATTGGGATTCCAATTATCGATCTGGGTCAATTTAGTTTCATCTTATGTAGATAGTAATATTTTTTCTAACAGTCAAAAATATCTTGACTTAATGAACAATGCTCAATTTAGATTAGATGCTTACAATCTTTACATAAAAGAGGTTGATAAATCCAGAAATCAAATTAATATGTTAATATATACTAAATAAAATTAAAGTGAAATATGATTAATAGATTCAACAAGTTCTCACTAATTCAAGAAGAAGCCGCACCGAGACTACCAATTAAAGAAGAGTATTGGTTAAAAAAAGGTAAGAAGGGTAAAGAAGTTGCACTTTATACACATGATGATATGGATGGTATTTTCTGTGCTATCGAAATGCAGAAATGGTTACGAAATAAAGGATTTAATATTGTAAAATATGGTATATTAAATTACTCTGAGGGTTGGAAATACACAACTCTTGATCCAGAATTGATTAATATAGTATTAGACTTCGCTAATATGCCAGGTGATGAAAGAGATGAAATGATAGATTATTACTTGGACCATCATGGTCTTTTCACACCTGAAGAATTAGAAAAATACAAATCATCTCCAGTTCAAAAAAAGAAGACAGCTTCGGCTTATGAGGCAGTTTGTCAAGCTTTAGGTGTTTCACAAGATAGTTTGACTATTGATGTTATTGATATGATAGATGCTGCTAAATATTCAGAATATGGTGTTAGTTGGCAACGTCTTTTAGATTTTAACATATCAGATATTAAAAAATCGGATAAAAGAAGATTGGAATTTGCAGCAGCATTTAATCAATTTTTAAAAAGAGGTGATACAAGAACTCTTTTATCGGTAATTTATAACTGCAAAGATGCTTCAATTTATTCTATCTTCAATATTATGAAAGCAGTTTATCCAGAACACAATCTTATTCTAAAAGGTCCGCAAAGAGGTGAGAAAAAAGAATTCATGGCAGATTCACTTTGGAGACTTGGTGAAATGCAAAAGAGAACTAGAGGAGGTGAAACTGAGAAAGTTAAATATGAATCTCAAGCAGATTTTTTAAATGATTTTGGTCAATATGGAAAAATTAGAACTGAAGGTTACCAGATGATAGGTAAATTAGTTTTTGTTCCAACTGGAACTTGGGCTAATGCTTTAAGAGCTAGAACAATTGTAGAAAGAGATTTCTTGGATGGTAAATTAGCAGAAGAGCCTGATTTTATCTTATTACAATATGGAGGTACACTTCAAGTTTGTTCATATAAGAAAATGACTCAGATTGAAAAACTACCAGTTTTGAAAGGTGGTGTTGAGGTTAATGATTTAGGTAAATATATGACCAGTCTTCTGGAGAATTTTAAAAAACATTTAGGATATTATGATCCAGATACCTCGATTGGACAAGATGAAATTACTGTATCTGGTGGACATGGTGGTATTGGTTCTATATCAAATATTTTTGGTGTTTGTAAGGTAAATCCTTATAATGGTTGTAGATTTATTGATATGTTCAAAAATAAAATCATAACAGATTTGTCTGGTGTTCCTTTTCAATTAGGTCTTTCTTGGGGAGATCCTTCTGAACAAAAATCCAAGGAGCCTGAAATCGACAATAAAGTAATTTCAACTGAAGATATAACTAAAATGACACCACAGGGAAAAATCATTAAAAGATTTGGTGATGTTGATTAATTTTTTTATCTTTGTGAAAATTGTCACTTAATGAAACTTAACTTAGATATTGCTAAACACAATCTTAATCTATTACAAGAAGTAAAAAAAGAATATCCTATTCTTCAAGATTATGAAGATGGTAAAGTCCGTAAAGACACTGTAAACAATGTTGGTTTAGACCAATTTGTTACTTTGATTGATTGTCTATCAGCCTTCAAAAATAATGGTCTCAGTGCAATTTATGATGAGCCTATTAAATACAAACAGATAAAACTAAAATTTTCTGAATTAAATAGAGTCGAAAGAAGTAGAAAAATATTTCAAAATAAGACTCAAAATCAATTTAATGAGATTTGGAATAATTACAATTTACACAAGAGATATAAGAATAGTAGAAATGATTGCTATTCGCCTGGTTTAGATGTTTGTGAGCCAATGATTTTCAATTACTTGGTTCAAAATCAAATCGAAGTCAATTCGGAATATATGTTTTTTTATCGAAATCTTTGGTTTGAGAAATTAAATAAGCCAAAATATTACGCTCGTGAGTTGAAAATGACTCAAGATTTTATCTCAAGCTTTCTTGACTATGCTAAGTCTGCTAATCTTGATTTGAGAAAATGTAATGTCAAATCTTTAACGACTGAATTACATCACAAGTTAAAAGAAATGACTCAGATTGAGAGTGGTTTACAAGTTAGATGTATTTCAGAAACTCATGAATTTACAGTCGAAAAATTATATACAGTTTTAGATTCACGAATCAATTATATTGGTTTTCTAGAAATACAATTACGAAATGATGAAGGGCATCATAGATATGTTCCTTATTCAAATTTTGAAGAAGTTTCACGTCAAAGAGACGATATACTAAGTCTATTGGGAATATGATACTAGCCGCAGAAGAAGTTATTAAGAGAAGTAAAATTCACCCAAGTAAGGTGAAATGTATTTATGTCTTTGGTTCCAGAGTCTATGGCACAAGTGGTTATGATTCTGATTGGGATTTCATTATGATTGCTAATAATGCTGTTTCTAATCAAGAGATTCGTAGTGGTGATTTTAATATTCACGTTATCGTACCAGATGAATTTGAAAAGATGTTAAAAGCTCATCACCCAGGCGCGATTGAGTGTTTCTTTGCTCCGCAAGAATTTCGATTGTTGGAAACAATTAAATTTGATTTCAAGATTTCAATTCCATCTTTAAGACACTCTTTTTCACATGTCTCTTCTAATTCTTGGGTTAAATGTAAAAAGAAATTAGAACAAGGTGATTATTATATTGGTGTCAAATCTTTGTTTCACAGTTTGAGAATACCGATGTTTGGTATTCAAATCGTCAAAGATGGCTTCATATCTGATTTTTCTTGTGCAAATAAGATTTATGATATAATCTTTTCAAGAAATGATTGGACTTGGGAAGAATTAGATGAAAAGTTTAGAACACTCAGAAATCAGATTTTAACTGATTTTAGAAAGGTTACTCAGAAATAGACAATTCTTCTGATCTATCAAGATATTTTTTTGCAATCTGTATAAGCAATTCTTTCTCAAATACTCCTTCACTTATTAAATAAGTTGCTGCTTGAGCTCGTAAAAGCGCAGTTTGTGGATTTGAAATTTTAGAAATTGAATTATTAACTTGTTCAAGTATAACAAATTTATCTTGATTTTTAGTTAAAATGGATTTTAATTTTTCTTTGTGTGAGATTAGTTTTCCATCCTTTATACTTTCAAGTTGTAGAGTTAGATTTTCAATTTTATCATCCAATAGTTTCCAGTCAGAAGTTTCTGATTTCATACTTTCTAATAGCTTAATATTTTTACCAGTTGAGTATTCTTCAAGCATAGAAAGTAAAGCTTCTAAAAATAATTCTTTACCAGCTACTTTAACTAAACCTGCTCTTTGGTGTCTATCTACTGGACCGTACATTTGAACTCTGAGATAATTTTCCATTAAATTGGAAATTTTAACTCTCATGATATCTACATCAGTCAATTTTCTTTCGACTGGCTTTTGTTCGGTTACTGTTTGATTTGTTAATTTGGAAAACTTTTTCATAACTTATATATTAAAACTAATTTTCATAAAATAGAAAGAGAGTCAAATATTTGACTCTCTTTTCATTTAAATTTTCTTTCTGTATTCTTGTACATCATCTCTGATTTCTTGAGATTGAATTTTTATCATTTGCATGAACTTACGAATACGAGTTGCGGCTGTTTTATTAGATCTAACAAAAAACTTGTCGAATTCTTCTTTTAAGAGGTATTTTTTACCATCTATTTCGACTTCTTCTGTTAGTAGTGACAATAGTTTGTCATACTTATCTAAATACTTGTCTTCCATAATTGTAATTTATATTTTATCCGTTAGTAATAACGGTGAAATCTTGCTTTTTTGCAATTTTTCATAGGTATATATAAAAAAAGATGATTTTCCTTGAAAATCATCTTCCTTATATAATTAAACAGTGTCTAAATTGATTACTTCTTAGTAGTTCTTTTAGTCGGAGTTTTTCTTTCAGTAGTTTTCTTTTCAGCTTTTTTAGCTTCTTTTTCTTTAGCCGCAACTACGTGACGTTTTTTTGCCAATTCTCTTTTTTCAATTTCAGGTTTAGCCATTTCAGCACTTTCCTTTTCGATTGTTTGTTTAACTTTTTTTGCTTCATCTTCATTTAGATCCATATAATAATATGGATAATTTTCGTTATAGTGAGAATTCTTAGCACTAAAATGTTTTAATTTAGATTTGACATCTTTAAACTCTTTGTCATTGTTGATATAGTAAAGTGCATCATCTGCGTTATCTTTAGTCATACCATGTTCTGAAAAGTATTTTTTAATACCAGCGATTGTGTAAGCATCTTTTTCAGTTGGGAAAGTTTTACCCATCTCAATTTTTGGTTTATCTTTCAACATTTTAACTAAAAGTTCTACCAAAGCATTTTTATCTTTTTTTGCTTCATTGATGAATTGTGAATATTTAAGAACCATTTTACTATATTATTTTTAAGTATATATTAAACTTAATAATTCATAACAATGATTTCTTGACTATCTGAACCTTTTTTTCTGGCAACTTTTTCATAATCGAAGTCTAATTCAATTATTTTATATTTTTTGATTTTATCTAAATGTGGATTGTCTTTTCCTTTGTGTTTAGAAACATTTGACATCATAAACTTGATTCCTTTGGAATCCAATTCATCCAATAAGGTATAAAGTCCTTCTTCTAATTCTTTAGACCAATAAGCGTTATAGCCAGCTTCGGAAATTAAATAAGGTGGATCTAAATAAACAAAGTCATTTTGATTTACTCGAAATTGTTTAAATAATTCAGGATAACTGAGATTTGTGAAAGTAAAATTTTTCGTTTTTATCACTTTACAATAATCTCTTAATTTCTGTATTGTATTATCGTTAATTGTTCTTTCACCAAAAGTTTGATTGAACTTGAAACTCTTATTAAATCGCATCATATTATTTGTGCAAGAACTGACCAGTGCGAAGAACTTGTATGGATTACCATCTTGATTAAACTCTTCTCTAACTTTTAAAAATTGTTCTTTAGAGGTTTTATCAATTTTGAATGATTGTATTATTTCAATTTCTTTTTCTTCCCAGTTGTTTAAAGACATAAATTGAAGTGATTGATAAAATTGAATCAGTGGTGTTATTATATCATTTGCTATGATTCTATCATACGGTGAGTTGATTGAAACTGACAGGCCACCGGCAAATAAATCGTAGAAAGTATCAACATTTTTTGGAAAGTGTTGAAGTAACTGAGGCATCAATTTATCTTTTGATCCAGCGTAATTAGTTGGTGATTTTAGTATCATTGAGAATAGAATCTATTTTGTCGATGCGAATATAGTCTAATTTTTTAAAAACTCTTGAGAAATCATATTCTGGAATCCACATATTTTTTTCAAAAACTATAACATCAATCACTTCCAGATTTTCAGATTGAGGTAAATAGATTTCAGAAAGTCTATCAATTTTGTAATTCTGTCCTACAATGAATCCATATTCGTTTTTTACTACACATTGGTAGATTTCATCTATCATTAGAATTGTTCAATTTTTCCATCCCATCTTTCTTTCCAAGTGAGTTTTCTAGAATTCTTCGACAAATCAATATGATTCTGTAAGTCGGCAGATTTTTGCTGCTCGAGATTGAGACTCTTCTTCAATGAATCTATTTCAGACTTTAGTTGTAATTCTATGAATTCATTTTCAGATTTGATTCTTGTATGATTGCCATGTAGAATTCGGTAGAAATACCTAAACTTGTGTAATAAGAATTTGTATTCTTCTGGTTTATAATTCTCTATAAAATCAGAAGTCATCAAATATTCTAATATTTGGTCATCAGTCAATTCATTTATCATAATCCTATCTTTTCAATTTTGTCGAATTTTTTATTTTGAACAACTTCAATTAATCTTGTCGATTCTTTGTATTTTTTATTGTTGCCTAAATTTTTGCTCAATTCGGTCGCAGTTTCAGCGTCTAAGTTAGATATCTCTAAAACATCAATTAAACTATTTGAATCTACTAAATCTTCTTCTAAGTCTTCTTCTACTTCATTAAATATGAGAATGATTTGTAAGTTTAAATTATCTGAGAGAAAACCATCTACTAATTGTAGAATGTTATTGGTGAATGGGTTTATCTTTGATATTGGATTAGAGCTTAGAAACTCACAATCATCAATCACAATCAAGACCTTTTCAAATTTTTTGATAAAGTTTTTAAAGTCTGGTCCGTTGATTGTTAAATCAATCATTGTGTTTGGAATAAATATAGTTATTCTATCTATTTTATGGCAGATATATTTAGCTAGTGTGGTTTTGCCAACACCTCTATCTCCACAAAGAATAGTGAGTCCTTTATTGGATTTTTTAATTTTCTTTTGAATCTTCTCAGCCTTTTTTATAATATCTTCATTATATCTACCCTCAATTTCAATCGAATCTACATCAACTGAAAGTGGATCTAATTCAATTGAGTTTGTGGTCAAAGTTAAAGTGTTAAATTTATTGAAAGAGTTTCCTTCATAATCAATAACACAATTACAAATCGATTGTATAATCTCTTCGATTAAAGTTTCGTCAGATTCTTCTTTATAAAAGAAAATAACATCATTAATTAAATAGCTATCTGAAAGTTTATCGATAATAACAAATGAGCAATAAATATTGTCATTTATTTTAGTTAGATTTTTCTGATTTATGAAGTAATCATCATCAGAAGGGATATATTCAGTAAGCTTAGTCTCAGTCTTTGCATTTAAGATTGATTCAAAAGCTGTACCATCAAAAGTATCGTGTATGATAATTTTATTTGGTCGTTGTCCGAATTTTTCAAAGATAATTAAGAAATCATTCAGTTCATAATTATCATCTGCTATATTAATTTTTGTAAAATTCACGATTTTCGTTTTTTTTGTTTTATATATAATAAAAAATAAAAGATTTGATGTATCAAGAAAAAGTCGATAAAATTTTACTTGTTAATAGTTATCTAACTCAGTGTAAGATGCAAAATCCGAACAGTACGATTTCAAGAGCTGCTCAGAAGTATTTGACAAGACAAATCAATCAAACTTTAAGTGAAAACAAACAAAAAATTTATAATTTTTTTCCATTGTTTTCATTTCTTTTTATTAGATAGTTGGTCCAAAACTCGGTCCATCTACATTCGGAGTAACATTTGGCACAACAGATGGTATTGAAGGCACTGAAGGTAGATTATCAAACAATCCTTTTTGTTTTTCTTGTTCAATTAGTTTCATCAACATTTCATGTTGCATTTTTTGATACTTTTCTTTAGCATGTTTGATTTGTAGATTTCTAGCGGCTACTTTCTTCTTGTGGTCTTTTCTATTCTTAGATTTTGGCATAAAACATATTTTTATTTTCACTTTATATTGTAATTTTATTGAATGGTTGAGAAATTAGCAAAATCATAGTTCAAATCCTTATTGTCATTGATATATTTCTGTAATGACTCTGCATCTAAATTTTTTACAATAGTTCCATCTTCTAATTGAACTTCATATATAAAATTATAACTACTACCATCACCTGAGTAGGTTACACCTTTACCATCAACTGGTATCTGACTTGAAGTTGCCGAAGTGACACTACTTGGTTTGTATAAACCATTAACTAAATCCATCGCATCTTCTGGTTTTATATTTTCATTAAGTTTGTCACATAATTTTATGAGTGGTGGTGGAATTACTGCTGTAATTCCCATAATTGACCAAATTAACATGATGAAAGAGTTGATGATTTTTTCAAAGAAACACAAGAATGGCGTTAACCACCTAAATGGCATTAAACAAAGTTCTCTATACTGCTTAGCATTATAAGTTGGTAGTTTAGTCATGAAACTAACATCTAAGAATTGTGAAAGATCTGCAATCGGAAAATCATCTGGTATAATATATTCTGACATACCCGGTACTATTCCATATAATGGATTCGGAATATTTACTGCGACACACCATTCAACAGCCTTTTTAGGATCGAAATTAATACCTGCCAACTTTAATAAACCAATTGGTGTAAAATATTCTAGAATCCATTGAAATGATAAAAAATTAACTACTGCTTGTGGCATAGTAAATGGATTGAGCATGTTTTTAAAAAGTTCAATTAGTTTTTGAATTATACTCAGGACCACTTTCAATGGTGTAGTTGCAAGTCCGAGTATCATTTTGAATATAGGTTGACTGATTATATTCATTTTGGATTTTAAATCATCCATCTTTGATTGAATCGAACTAATTAATGGTTGATTTACTTTTGAAGGATCAAATCCAGTAATTTTATTTTGGTCGTCTCTTGTTACTCCTTTACTTTTTTCTAAATCTATTGCCTGTTGATATTTAGTCTGAGCATCTTGTAAATTTTTTATAGAGTCTTCAGAATCATTAGCATTATTAAGGGATGATAATTCGTCAGCTTCAGTTATTAAATTGCCAATTTTTTCATCAGTATAAACAAAATTGTAATTGACATCAGTTTTTAGTCCTTTTGGATAAATCACAGAAATATCCTGATAATCTAAACGAGTGCCGGATTGACTTACAACATAATTCAATGGTTCTTGTTGTCCTTTAATCTTAACATCACTTGGTAATAACTTATCAAGATTCTCATTTATTTTGGCATTATCTACTATATTAGTTACTGAATTTGTATTATCACTAAAATTTGATAATTGGTCAGTAATTTTAGAACTTTTTGGTTCATTTAAAAAGTTTTTTAAAGAGTTTTTATCAGAAAAATCCGCGCCTAAAATAGGACTAATAGGTAGAAATGAATTACTAAAATCAACTTTTATTCCAAAAGCGATTCCAAAAAAATCTATCACAGCAGGTCCATCAAGTAAGAATTTGTAATCTCCTTCGTCGCTTACAAAAATATAATTTCCAAGTTGTGATTGTTTGACTTCATTTTTTAATTGCTCGATGTCCTCTATGTTACCTCTTGCTGATTTTGATTTCGAACTTAATTCACTTAATAAGTTTTTTGACTCATCAGAAAAAACCGAAAATCCAGAATTAGGATCAGAAACTTTTAGAGTTATTATCTCAGTAATAAATCCGGCTGGATTTTTTATAAGTGAAATCAATTTATTAATTTCTGGAAAAAATCGAGTGAATAAATCTATTGCCAGTTCTATTACAATCGGAATGATTCCAATCGCATCAAAAAGAAAATAAAATGACCCGCCTCCACCGTTTCCATCTTCTCCGGTGTTTTCTGATGTATTTGGTGTTTTATCTGTTTTATTTAAATCTCTTCTTATTCCCTCAATTATAAAATATGTTTCGTTGTCGAGTTCGGTGATTTGTGCACGTTTTAACCATCCAACTTTCATAGGATTATCTTCAATTGTTCCAACGGCATTTCCCTTATCGTCTTTTGTTTGACCACCTTTCCAACCAATACCATACTTACCTTTAGAGTAAGATTTATCGGTGATTAAATTTTGATTAAGATTGTTATTTATATCTAAAATTCTTTCTTGTCCATCTTGTGTCAGAGTAGCTCTAAATTTTGAGATATCTTCAGTCTGAATATCATAGTACGATTTATTACCGGATAGAATTAAATTATCTAAGTTAAAAGTGAGAGTATTTCTTTTGTAGAAACCTGGTAAAATTAAAGATTGACTTGTATTGTAATTTGAAGTTTTAGCTATAGTTGTTAACAATGAAACGTCACTATTCATTAAGAACCATTTTGTTATAATACCATTTCTATCTACCTGAACTTTAAAATCTTTATCCAAGTTTATTATACCTGGAGAAACCGAAGAAATTACAGTTGTACTTGTTTTTTCATTATTGTAGTTAGTGTAGTAATTATATGTAACTCCAAAAATTTTGAATTTTTCACCATTTTTTTCTATTTTAAAAGTAGTTTCTTTATCAATTAAAGTACTAAAATTGTCTCTTAGAGGTTTACTAAAATCTTTTCTAAGATTCTTTAGAATTAAGGTTTTGTTATATTTTTTTGGTGGTTTAGAAAGATAAACAATAAATTTGAAAACATTGTAATTTTTACCAACGTATTGATTGTTAGAATTATCAAATTCAAAATTCCAATTTGAAAGAGAGTAATTCTGAATTTCTTTTAAATCAACAAGAAGATTTCCATTTTTAAATATCTGAATCGAGAATGAAACAGGCAGTCCAGCTTCTAAGACTCTAAAATCAAGATAGTTTTTTACAAAATTTGTTATCTCTGAATTTTTTACTGGTTCGTAATTTAAAAAGTCAATTTTTCTGGAAGAATCTACCCTAATTACTTTAAAATCATAATCCAATTCTGGATCTATCCAAACATTTTCACCTGCTATTCTAAATTCCATTGGTTTAAAAACCCTTCTCAAAGATTCTGGAAAAGTTGTGCCAGGTGGATTATCACCCCAATCAACAGTATCTACACCATCATAATATGAAGATTTCAATTTTCCAAACTTGAAAAGATTTTGAAGTTGTTCATTTATAGTTTTATCATCGTAAAGTTTCTCTATCTCTCTTTTTATTTCTGGTCTTTCGTCTCGGTCAATTTGTGCCTTGTTTAGTCCTAACTCTGTTATTGAGTCGTAATATTTTTTATAATCATCAACTGATGAAGATTGTGTGAATGAAGTTATAAAATCATCTTCTTTAAATTTCTGAGATTGATTTTCCGGATTATTAAAATCAATAACATCTTTGAATTTTAGTCTTTCAAAACCACTACCTGGACTGTCATGTTGTAATATAGTATCACCAAATGAATTTCTCCAAACATAATCTTCTCTATCAAGAATTTCCCAAGTAAACATATTAGGATTTTTAATTGAAGAATTAAATATCCATTTTTTACTTTGATAAACCCAAGAAGCTTTTTCAAAAATAGAATCTACTTTTATAAAGTTGTTATTAGCATCCAAGTCATAATATTTCAGTTTATCTTTTGGATTGATTGGTGAACCTGATGAGTCAAATATTCCAAAAATAATTCGTTCTGGCTTCAAATTATTTTCTGGACTTTGTGTGGCGGAAACAATTGGACTTGGTTCTCTCTCATCTGGAATATCTATATACTTATAAACATAATTTACATTTTTATCAAAAGCCCCAGTTGAATAAGACACTGAAACTGTCACATAATCATAAGTATAGTCACCACCTACACTAAAAGAAGGTCCGACTAATTTTGGTTTGAGTGGTGAATCAAATTTACCACCTTTTTTGATTTGTATATCCAGGCCTCTTTGTGATAATGTTTTTAATCCATCTAATTTAGATTGAATTTCTTCAGATCCTTTGAATCCCATAGCTGGAGGCATTCCATATTTACTAAGACCAAGTGGATTGTCTTCAGATGGTCCATTAACTGTTGGCTTTCTTGATTTTATGGCAAGAGCCATTAATGGATTGATAGCCGCACCAAAAAGTGGACAAATTCTAGCAATTATATCCTCAATTTTAACAATATTTTCTATAGCGAATTGAGCTATTATGAAATAAGGTTTTTGTGATTCAAATATTGAAGATATAATCGACCTCTCAAGTGCCA
>Ga0214923_10000200_pt1 | contig 92407 bp, 137 predicted proteins | sample LL1510_MetaG_FD_177993 | JGI IMG/M metagenome (GOLD analysis project Ga0214923, IMG submission 177993) | Freshwater microbial communities from Lake Lanier, Atlanta, Georgia, United States - LL-1510 | ecosystem: Environmental > Aquatic > Freshwater > Lake | place: USA: Georgia | collected... | reverse complement strand
CTACAGGCACTACTGGAACAACTGGTGCTGCGGGAACAATCGGAACTACAGGAACCACAGGAACCACAGGTGCTACTGGAACTACAGGAGTATATGGGGCAGGAGGTAATGCTAACGGCGGTTCAGGTGGCACAGGCGGCAAAGGCGGCCCTGGTGGCACAGGAGGAACAGGCGGTCCTGGTGGCACAGGCGGTACATCGCAACCAGGTGGCACAGGCGGTACTGGTGGTGCAGGAAGTAGCGGACAACCAGGTGGCACAGGTGGAACAGGACAAACGGGCGGTATTTCTTTCCAAGCAGACGCAGTTTCAGGTATTAAAATTTTATTAAACAATACTACAACAATAACAGGCGGCGCCAGCGGACCTGGAGGTACAGGCGGCCCTGGTGGCGCAGCAGGCCCAGCAGGACCAGGTGGATCAGGCGGGCCGGCCGGCGCCGCAGGCCCAGCAGGACCTGGTGGACCTGGCGGAACAGCAGGTCCAGGTGGCCCAGGCGGAACAGGCGGCGGCGGCGCCGGAGGCCAAGGATACTTTGCTCAAGCTTGTGGATCGCATGTTCACGGCGGACACGGCGGTGGCGGTGGAGGATCTCCTGCAGGATCTGGCGCACAACCAGGACATGGTATTTACGGCGGCGGCGGCGGAGGCGGCGACTGGGGCGGTCATGCAGGACATGAATATTGTCAGGAACCAGGTTATACCGGTTGTCATATTCACGGACATTACCCAGGATGTGATGTTCACGGCGGTCACGGGGGACATGGAGGAAACGTAGGTATTTCTGGCCAGCCTGGTGAATCAGGCCACGGCGGCGGCGGCGCCGGAGCAACAGGTTCAACCGGTCCAGCAGGAACCAAAGGTGCTACTGGCACTTCAGGACCAGCTGGAGGAACAGGAACCAAAGGTGCTACAGGTGCTCCTGGTGCAGCAGGTTCAGCAGGAACAACTGGTGCTACAGGTGCGGCAGGACCACAAGGTTCTGGTGTTAGTGGTACAGGAAATATCACATATATAAATGCAGGCACAATTAACGGGCCTAAAATCTAAAGGTAAATATAATATGAAAATTAATTATAGAATTCTTTCTGTTGATGAATCGGAACATACATTTGTCGTTAGATATTGGACAGATATTATAACCGAAGAAAGTCTTGCGACACACTTTACTTTCAGTGGTGATATTGTTATGACACCAAATGGATATCCCGAAAGATGTAGAACCGATTATAATTTAAATTTTTACAATAACAGCAATCCTTCTACTAATGATGTAATTACTATTATAAAATCATCTGCTCCGGTAAAATTATTATATGTAAAAGAACAACTTCAATTATCAAATACACAATATAATATGTCTAACGTATATAATTTAGTAAATATTACAAATAGTTTTGAAATATCAAATACAGTATCAAATATGTATTAATTGAATATTAAAGGTTTTATATTATGCTTTCAAATGATCCTTTTGAAAAAAGAAGAATAATTTATAGTAGTGTCTGGTGGGATGGTGCTTTTACAGAAAAAGAATTAATGGAACTTGAAGATTATTGTTCCCAAGATGAATTAAAACCATCTACAACTGTTGGTGATGGTGAAAATTGTGAATATATTAGAAAATCAAAATTAAATTTTTATTATAAAAATAAATCGAATTCATGGATATTTGATAAATTTAATTATGTGATAGAATCCTTAAATAATGATTATTATAATTTTGACTTATACGGTTATGATAGTTTTCAATATACAGTTTATAATTCTGAAAATGAAGGAAAATATGACTGGCATATGGACAGTATTTTAAATACCATAACTGAGGGTCCGGAAAGATCGACCAGAAAGTTATCTTTAGTAATGCTTTTATCCGAACCGAGAAAAGATTTTACAGGCGGAGAATTCCAAATTGATATAGGAAGTAATCCACAAACAATTGATATACATAAAGGTAAAATTATTGCCTTTCCTTCTTTTATTATACATAGGGTCAAACCAGTTCTCACAGGTATTCGTAAGTCTATTGTGATATGGGTGGAAGGGCCTAAGTTCCGATAAAGTTCCTAAATAGTATGAAATACTACCAAAAGGGAATGAAATGGCACAATCAGCACCCGAGACCAGAGAAGAATTCAAATCATTATGTTTTCGTCAACTTGGTGAACCCGTCATCAAGGTTAACGTAGATGATGTGCAGGCCGAAGATTGCATCACCATAGCCGTCCAGTTTTTCCAAGAATTCCATTATGACGGCACCGAAAGAACTTACCTAAAACATCAAATAACCTCCACAGACATCGCCAACGGATACGTCCAGTTAGGTGATGGTGTAAATGGTGCCACTCGCATTTTTCCTGTAGGTGGCAACAATCAGGCCATGACCTTTTTTGACCTTCGCTACCAATTGCGTCTTAACGACCTTTGGGATCTTTCATCGACCTCTTATGTCAATTATGCTCTAACCATGCAGCATCTAAGAACCCTTGACATGTTATTCTCTGGTGAAACACCAGTAAGATTTAATAAGATTAACAAACGTTTATATATCGATTGGGATTGGAATACCGATATTCAAGAGGGTGAGTGGATTATTACAGAAGGTACCATCGTAACCGATCCAAGCCAGTTCACACTATTCTGGAATGACCGTATGCTGAAGGCCCTTGGAACTGCTCTTATTAAGAAGCAATGGGGTGCCAACCTTAAAAAGTATGGTGGTATGCAACTACCAGGCGGCATCACCATGAACGGTCAGCAACTCTTTGATGAAGCAGTTGGTGAAATTAAAGAAGTCATGGACGAGATTAAGAATACATACCAAGCACCTCCTGGATTCCTTGTAGGATAAAATGGCAGTCAACGGATACTTTAACAATTTTCCATCGCAAGAAAGAATTAACAACGAACATTTGTTAATGGAAGACCTTATTGTTGAGAGCATCCAAATTATGGGTCATAACATCTATTATATTCCTAGGGAATCTTTTGACGAAGGTGATATGATTTACGGTGAGTATTCCAAAAGTGCCTTTAACAAAGCATACCTTATTGAGGCCTATCTCTCAAATGTAGAAGGTTTCGAGGGGCAAGGTGATTTCTTCTCCAAGTTCGGATTAGAGATCAGGGACACGTCCAACTTCGTCCTTTCACGTAGGTCTTTTAGACAGTTGCTACCAGGTTCCATACGACAAAGACCTCAAGAAGGCGACCTTGTGTATATTCCTGTCCTTCACAAGATGTTTGAGATTAAGTTTATCGAACAGGAACTTATGTTCCATTCCATCGGTAAAAGATTACCATACGTATATGAAATGAGATGTGAGGCCTTCCGTTCATCTCAAGAACCTATCAATACAGGTGTTGAAGAGGTCGATGCGGTTGGAACTGATAACGGTTATAATGTCCAACTTATTGTTGGTACCGCAAGATCATCCGCGACAAATTACTCTATTGGTGAAATTGTATTTCAATCTAGCAATAATAGGTGGAATGGTGCTTATGCTTATGGTACCGTTGAGTCCTGGACGTCCAGTAGCAATACAATACTAATTAATAACATCGTCGGTCAATTTGTAGCAAGTGCCAACGTCATTGGTAATACCTCTACAACGATGCGTACCTTAGTCTCATTTGACGATAGAACCAATTTCTCAAGTTATGATTTAATTGATAATGAACCATTAAAAGTCGCAGCCGATCCATATTTGGATTTGACTGAAACAAATCCTTTTGGAACACCATAATGTTAGGTAATTCACATTTTTATCATCAACTAACCCGTAAAGCAGTTGTCCTTTTTGGACGTCTTTTTGATGATATAAAAATTGTTAGAAAGAACGACCAGACTGGTAAAGAAACTAACCGTTTTCTGGTGCCTATCATCTATGCTCCAAAAGAGAAAATGATTACTCGTATTTTCTCCGACCCGGATTTACTACGTCAATTACAGACAGTTTTACCAAGAATGAGTTTTGAGATTACAGGCGTTTCTTATGATGCTACAAGAAAACAAAACTCATTATTAAAGGCTGCTAAGGCAAACACTACAACTCATGTTTCATCTTGCTATATGGGTGTTCCTTACGATATAACTTTTTCATTAAACATCTATGCTCGAAATATCGATGACGGTACGCAGATTGTGGAACAGATTTTACCATTCTTTAATCCAGATTTCACGGTAGCAACGAATATGATTCCTGACCTTGGATTCATTAAAGATGTTCCAGTCATTCTTAATAACGTGTCAAATGATATCCAGTATGAGGGTGATTTTGATACGGTAAGATATGTTAATTGGACTCTAAACTTTACCATGAAGATGTATTACTATGGCCCGATTTCTTATCCAAAGATTATTCGTACCGTTTACGCAAATGTATATAACGACCTTCATTTAAGTTCCGCATACATCACCAAGATAAATACGGCAAATGCTAATGGTGTGTTCAAGTCAAACGACATGGTTTATCAAGGTGATAGTTATAAGACAGCAACCGCATATGGTGTTATTATCGATTATAATTCTGATTTGGATAGATTAACATTAGGTGCAGTTCAAGGTCAATTTAAAGTTAATAACTACGTTCACGCAGTATCAACCAATGGTACTTGTCAGATACATTCATTTAATGTATCACCATTAAAGTTAGCATCAATTCAGATTACACCAGACCCAATAACGGCAGAACCGACAGATGATTATGGCTATGATATAAATATAACGGAATGGCCAGAAACAGAGTAGGACGATGACACAGAACACAGTAAACACAGGTACAGTAGCAAACGACGGCACAGGCGATACTCTTAGATCGGCGTTTATTAAGATTAATGAAGACATCGCAGAACTTTTTAGTGGTGTTTCCAATAATGAAGCAAATATAGCAAGCCTTGTTATTACTGTTGACACCGCCGACGGTGAACTACTTGCGTTAAGTTCTATGGCATTTGATACCGCTAATCAAGCATACGATTTTTCTAATGCTCAATATACTGCTATGAATGCCGCTTTCACGATGGCAAATACCGTCAATAGTTTATACTATGGTGCGGTAGTAAATTCAGCCGCAGCATTTGCTATGGCAAATTCCACGGTCGTTAGAACAAATGCTGTCTATACTCTGACCAATTCTGGATATACAGTTGCTAATGCGGCATTTAACTTAGCAAATACACTTAATCCTACTGCTTTGGCTATAATTGCGAATGGTACCGCTGCTTTCGAACAAGCAAACTTGGCATTCCAACTTGCGGGCCAGGCATATGATTTGGCAAATGTTGATTATGTCTATTCTACAAGTGCGATAGTAAATGCGGCAGCTGCTTTTGATTTTGCCAACGGCGTTTCTGTAAATACAGCATCTTCTTACAGAGTTGCCAATTCGGCATACAACGTCACAAATGCTTCTTTTGGTATTACCAATTCAGTTTACTACAAAACAAATTCGGCATACGCAGCCGTTAATTCCGCTTTTGCTTTAGCAAATACAAAACTTCCTATTAATAATGGTACTGCGACAGGTCTATTTACTGCTGAAGGTAATGTTTACGTATATGGTACTACATTCCTCAATTCCGGAAATTACACTTTTGGCAATAGCCTTGTTAGTTTAAACAAACCTGTTCATATCAATACTACTACAAATTCTGGAAGTTTATTTTTCTATGATGATTCTGGAATTAATGAAAATGGCCGCATAACCGCAAACGGTAGTTATATTGACATCAAATCAATAAGTGGTTTTGTTTCAGTCACATCTCCAAGTGGATTGTATGTAGATGGAAACATTTATTCTAATTATAACATATACGCATATTATTCATCAGATATAAAATTTAAAGAAAATGTGGTGAATATTCCTGATGCTTTACAAAAATTAAAATCTCTTAATGGTGTTTTCTTTGATTGGTCAGATGAATGGATACAATCTCAAGGTGGTGAAGATGGATATTTTATCCGTAAACACGACGTTGGTTTGATAGCACAAGAAATTAAAGAGGTTCTACCAGAAGCAGTAGTTGTAAGAAAAGATGGCAGTTTGGCCGTAAACTATGAAAAAGTTATTCCACTCTTAATTGAGACAATAAAGCATTTGTCAGATGAAGTTGATAGATTAAAAAATGCCATTAGCTAATTCTGGAATAATATCACTTGGTGATATAGCACAAATAACTAAAGGTTCTAATACACTAATTGGACTCGGTGATGCCGATACTCGTTATTTGTTAGGTGATTTAAAAGGTGCTGTTAAAATTTCCGATGCCTATGGTAAACCTCTACCAGGTTCTATATCATTAACTACACCAGGCACATATTCATTTTTAGTTCCTGCCTATCAATCTTTTTCAGTAGAAGTAGTTGCTGCCGGAGGTGGTGGCGGTGGTGGTGATAATCACAACATTTACGGATATGGAAACTGCGGTTATGATGGTGGTAATGGAGGTTATAGTCAATTCGGTTCTGTTATTGCTGATGGTGGTGGATATGGCGGCGGCAACTGTAGCGGTCATACAGGCACAAACGGCGGCGGTTCAGGTGGGACGGTAACAGTAGGTGGAGGCGGTGCTGGTGGAAACGGTGGTTGGCCTCAACAAGGTTCAGGTAATGGATATCCAGGCGGCGCCGGTGGAAAAACACTAAAGTCATGGACTTTTCTATCAACATCTGGTTATCCTGTGTGGAATACTTATATTACTGTAGTTGTTGGTGCTGGCGGAGCAGCCGCACCTCAAAATGCTACTGCCGGTCAAAACGGTTACGTAAACATTTCGTGGTCATAGGGAATAATAATGGAAGATTCAGAAGAATTATATATTAAAGTAGAAAGAGGTAAAGCAGTAGGTCATCCTATTATGGGATTGAACCTTCGTATGTTTTATCCTAACTTTGACCCAGAAAATCCACCAAAAGGTTTTGAAAGATTTACTCGTTCACCAAGACCAGAACCAAGTATATTTCAAAAGCACGTTCATACCGAATATGTAAAAACAAACTATGGTTGGACCGATAAGTATGTTATAGATGAGGTGCCAATCGCAGAGATAGATACGGTATACGATAAAGAAAACAATTTTACTCCTAAACCTGATGATGGAAAAGATTATTTTTGGGCCGATAGTGTAGGAAAATGGATTAATTATCAAGTCTTTGAAAGAGTATTTGGTGATTTTATAAGAAACAATAATATAAATTATGAAGATATAAATTTTAATACATTTGACGGTCTAACCGCCGCTCAAAAAAAGAGATTTCGTGAACTAATACAAGAGTATGAAAATATTGTTAATGGAAAAATTTGAACCTCAATCTAATGAATGGTTATTAAATAAACATAAAATATACGAAGAACTCCGAAATGCTGAAACGGCATATTGGAGTGAAAAGTATAATCTATATGTTATGACCCGATATGAAGATGTTTATCTTATTCTTAATAACCCAGATATTTTCTCATCAGCAAAAGGTAATTTACTTATAGAAGACCCACGTAGATTTGGCACTACGTTAGGTGCGAGTGATAATCCTATTCATAACGATTTAAAGAATGTTGTTAAAAATGCCTATAGCAAAGACAATATAAAAAGGATATCTAAACTATTTGCTGAAAAGGCTATAGAACATTTTGATGGTAAAATCGAATTAAATATATCGGAATTGACCGAAGAATTGGCGGCATGGGCCTCAGCAGAAATTATAAACCTTCCTCTCTATAAACCTTTTGTGAAAGATGTTGTTATACAATCACAAAAGTATAATCCTTTTTCCACATCTAAGGATACTATTGAGAATTTTACAGATAAATTTGAAAAGGTATTACAAAATTACAAAAAAATAGTAGATACCACAAGAAAGAAAATACCTTCTACTGGCCCTGGAATCTATAACGAATACTTGAATAATAATCCAAAGAAAATGGATGAGTTTTCTTTGATGATTGGTGGGCCTATGGTATCTGGTGCTGGTTCATTAATATCCGCATTACAGTTTTTAACCCTTGATTTATACAGGGAAAATCAACTTGATATTTTATTGAAAGATAAATCACTTATTCCATTAGCAGTAAACGAGTCGCTAAGGTTTAATACATCAACAGGAAGATTTTCCAGAACCGTTTTAAAAGAAATTACTTTACATAATATCAATTTAAAACCTGGTGATAGAGTAGCAGCATGTCTTGAGTCGGCCAATAGAGACCCTAATAAATTTAAAAATCCAGATGAATTTGATATATATAGAGATAATGCGGCACATCTCGCATGGGGTCATGGAGTCCATGCCTGTATTGCTCTTGCTATATCCAAAGAACTACTTACCGTTTATTTGGAGATATTGTTAGATAAAATTGGTAAATACCAAATACTAACAAAGAATGAAGAATTAAAATATAAAGTTTCTGGTTCTGGAAATGCCGATATCATTTCCAACATCATATTAAAAAAATGCTAAATAGTTAATAACATATAGGTTTATTATGGGACTTGATAAAAATCTTTCAGATGCTTTAGGCATCGACCATGAAACACCTCCTGAACCAAAGAAGGAGGTAGTTTCTTATGAACCTCCTCCAAGTGGTCTAACGGACCAAGAGGAAGATTATATCCTTGCTCGTAAGGTTCTTCGCAATCTTATCGAAAAAGGTAATGATGCTATTGAAGAAATATCAACGATAGCAAGACAAAACGAATCAGCAAGAGGATTCGAGGTCGTTTCCACACTAATTAAGACCGTTGGAGACACGACTAAAGACCTATATAATCTTCAGAAGATGACTAAGGATTTAAAAGAACCTGCCAAGGATTCGGATCCTCGTGTCAAGAATCCAGATGCCGGCAACATTAATGTAGAACAAGCAGTCTTTGTTGGTTCGGCAGCCGAGTTATTGTCGGCCATAAAGAAAAAGAAAGAAGAAGATGGCGCGATTACCGTTCAGCTACCAGAACAATCCTAATCTACCAAGCGAACAGTACCGCCATTCATTCACACAAAAAGAATTAGATGAATATCTAAAATGTGCGGATGACCCGGTATACTTTGCCAAGAAATATATGAAAATCGTCAACATCGATAAAGGCCTTATGCCATTTGAGATGTGGGACTTTCAAGAAGAGATGTTAAACACCTTCTATCACAACCGCTTTGCTATCTGTAAACTCCCACGACAGGTTGGAAAAACGACTACAAGTGTGGCATATTTGCTACACCAGGTGCTATTTTCAGAGAACATGATGATTGCCATCTTGGCAAACCGTGCGCCTACCGCCCGTGAAATCCTACAGAGATTGAAACTGGCATTTGAGTATCTACCTATGTTTCTCAAGCAAGGTATCAAAGAATGGAACAAAGGTTCTATTCACCTTGCTAATGGTTCGAGAGTCCTTGCCGACTCTACCTCAGGTAGTTCCGTTCGTGGTATGTCGTTCAACATTATTTTCTTGGACGAGTTTGCGTTCGTTCCCAATAACATAGCTGAAGAATTCTTTGCTTCTACCTATCCCACCATTTCTTCTGGTAAAAGTTCTAAGGTTGTTATCGTTTCTACACCAAATGGAATGAATCTTTTCTATAAGATGTGGATGGATGCGACCGAGGGTAGGTCAGATTACAAACCTATTGAAATCCACTGGTCGATGGTGCCAGGCAGAGACCAAAAGTGGGCTGAGCAAACTATTAGAAACACCAGCCAACGTCAGTTCGACCAAGAGTTTGGTTGTGAATTCCTTGGTTCTACCAATACTCTTATCTCTGGCGCTAAACTCAGGACTTTATCTTTTAAATCGCCTATTGAATCTCAAAACAATTTGGATGTCTATGAACTACCAGAACCAAAAAGAACCTATGTCATTTGCGTAGATGTGGCAGAAGGCCAGGGACTTGATTACTCCACATTCTCGGTGTTTGATGTTTCAGAAATACCATATAGGCAGGTTGCTAAATATAGAAACAACGAAATAGCACCTCTGTTATTACCTACTGTTATATACTCCGTAGCAAAACGTTTTAATGATGCTTTTGTCCTTGTAGAAATCAACTCTATCGGTCTACAGGTTGCGGATATTCTTCATTTTGAATTGAACTACGATAACCTTTTAAAGTTTCAACAAAAAGGTAAACAAGGAACACAGGCTTCCGGTGGTTTTGCGGCAGGTAAGAATAAGTTAGCTTTCGGTCTTAAAATGTCCGCGCAGACTAAAATGATTGGTTGTGCTAATTTGAAGGCACTTGTAGAAAATGACAAACTGATTATAAATGATGCTGATACTATCATGGAACTATCATCATTCTCGGCTACCAAGAAAACATTTATGGCCGAAGAAGGTAGTAATGACGACCTTGCTATGACCTTGGTTCATTTTGGGTGGTTAACCTCTCAAAGATTATTTAAAGAGACGGTTTCTAATGACATCCGTTTTGTTCTATCGAAAGAGCAAATGGATATTCTGGACGTCGACCACACACCCTTTGGGTTTATTGATAATGGTCTTAATGATATAGTGGAAAAAGATGATAATGGTGATTTATGGTCTAATGCCGATAAGAATGGTTTATCCTTTATAGACGAAAGATGGGATCCAAGACTGTAAACTTTTGGAAAACATCAAAATGCTAAATATATTGAAATGGATATTATACACCATTCCAACCTATAAAAGGAGTAAAAAATGGCATATCAAATTTCCCCTGGTGTGACTTGGTCTGAAATCGATCTTACGACCATTGTACCATCACTATCCACCACAGCAGGAGGTTTTGCCGGCAACTTTGATTGGGGTCCAGTTAATCACATTATGACAATTTCAAATGAAGTAGACCTTGTTCGTTGGTTTGGAAAACCAAGCCAAAACACATTTACATCATTCTTCACCGCAGCAAACTTCCTTTCATACGCACAGAACCTTCAGTTAGTTCGTGCTTGTGATACAACAAAGGCTAACAACGCAACATCAGGCATCCGTCCTCTTGTTATTCAAAATGAAAATCACTACGAAAATACATATCTCGATCTTTCAGCAAACTCTGAATACGGTGTTGTTGCTGCTCGTTATCCATCAGAACTTGGAAACGGCCTAAAAGTTTCCATCTTTGGTTCAGCAAACTCAGTAGCGTTTGCTTCTTGGACATACGCTCCAAACTTTAATGGTACTCCAGGCACATCTAACTGGACATCATCAAGAGGTGGTGCTAACGACGAAATGCACATTATCGTTGTTGATACCTTAGGTAAGTTTTCTGGCGTTCCTAATACCGTTCTTGAAAGATATTCATATGTTTCTAAAGCGATTGACGCTAAGAACGATGACGGTTCTTCAAACTACTACGTAAACGTCATTAAAGATAAATCAGAATACATTTATATCATTAATGAACTTGAGGCTAACTGGGGAAGCATCGCTGCGAATACAACATTTACAGCAAACGTTTCAACATTAACACTTGCCAACGGTGCGTTTGGTACACCAACCGACGGAAATCTAACAACTGCTTATGATTTATTTAACAATATCGATTCAGTTGATGTTTCCCTATTGATGACCGGTGCTGCTTCTCAGACAGTTTCCGAATACATCGTTGATAACATCGCAGAACATAGAAAAGATTTGGTTACATTCATTTCTCCTCTAATGGCCGATGTTGTTAATAACTCAGGAAGCGAAGCAGGTGATATTGTTTCTTACAGAAATGATTTCAACTCATCTTCATATGCTGTTCTCGACTCAGGTTGGAAAAAGCAATTCGACAAGTATAACAACCTTTATCGTTGGGTTCCTCTCAACGGTGATATTGCTGGTCTCTGTGCGGCAACCGATCTTAATCGTGATCCATGGTGGTCACCAGCTGGTCTAAACCGAGGTCTTGTTAAGAACGTTGTTCAACTTGCTTGGTCTCCTAATCAGGCTGATAGAGACACACTTTATAAGAACTCAATCAACCCAGTTGTAACCATGATGGGTACAGGCACAGTTCTTTATGGTGATAAGACCATGACTGCTAAGCCATCAGCTTTCGACCGTATTAACGTTCGTAGATTGTTTATCGTCCTTGAGAAGTCAATCTCAAGAGCAGCCAAGTATTCACTATTCGAGTTCAACGATGAGTTCACAAGAGCCCAGTTCGTTGCCCTCGTAGAACCATTCCTACGTGACGTTAAAGGTCGCCGTGGTATCTATGAATACAAAGTTGTCTGTGACGAAACAAACAATACACCAGAGGTCATCGACGGAAATCGTTTCGTCGGAGACATTTACATTAAGCCTGCCCGCGCAATCAACTTTATCCAGTTGAACTTCGTTGCGGTACGCACCGGAGTTGCCTTCTCCGAAATCGTCGGCAAATTCTAATAAATAGAAAGAATAGGAGAAAAAACAAATGGCATTTAATGTTCAAGAATTCAGAGCAAGCCTTCAATTAGACGGTGCCCGCGCCAGTCTTTTTGAAGTTGTTATGAACCTACCTCCGGCAGCAGGTTTTACTGCTCTTGACCAAGAAATTCGTTTCAAGGCCAGAGCAACATCATTACCAGGCGACAGCGTTTCACAGATTAGCGTTCCATACTTTGGTCGTGAAATCAAAGTTGCCGGTACAAGATCATTCACAGATTGGTCTTTTACCGTCATTAACGATGAGAACTTCCGTATCAGAAACAACCTTGAGTTGTGGATGAGTGGTCTTAACTCACACGTTGGCAACCTTCGTAGTCCTGCTCTCGCAACATCTAACCTATATCAGGCAGATGCTTGGGTCACCCAGTTCGCAAAGACTGGTGAAATGATTAAGCAGTATAAGATTGTTGGTGCTTTTCCAACAGATGTTGCTCCAATCGACCTTGACTGGAGTTTAGGCGACCAGATTGAAGAGTTTAGTGTTGCATTAGCATATCAGTGGTGGGAATCGGTCTTCCCAATACAAACAACTGATTATGTTGGTGGCGCATAACTAAATACTACTAATCCCATGGAGAGAAATCTCCATGGGAATTCAATCTATTAAAAGGATTATAATGTGAAGTTCTTCGGATTTGAAATAGGTACCCCTAAAAAACAAGAGGATCAAAATATAATTGATCCTAAGAATAAAACCTTCACACTACCTCAGAACGATGATGGGGCGGTAACGGTTGCTGGTGCCGGTTATTATGGTACATATGTAGACCTTGATGGTACATTCAGAAACGAAACACAGTTAATCACAAAGTATCGTGAACTTGCTATTCAACCAGAAGCGGAAACCGCTATTGACGAAATCGTTAATGAGGCTATTGTTATTGAAGATTCCGGTACATCAGTAGAAATCAATACAGATGAATTAAAAGTTCCTCCTCAAATTAAAAAGCGTATTGAGGATGAGTTCAACTACATTCTAAAATTGCTTAACTTTGGTAATATGGGCCACGATATCTTCCGTAGATGGTATATCGATGGTAGATTGTTTTATCACCTTATAATCGATGAAACTAATCCTGCGGTTGGCATCGAAGAAATCAAATATATTGACCCTCGCCGTATTCGTAAAATCCGTGAAATTCAAAAAATGCGAGACCCACAAACCGGTGTAGAACTAATCAAAAGACAGATTGAGTATTATCTCTATAACGAAAGAGGTATGATTGGTTCAGGTACTAATTTAGGTGCTAAGATCGCACCAGACTCCATTATTAACATCAATTCAGGTTTAATGGATCCAAAACAAACGATGGTTCTTTCTTATCTTCATAAGGCCATTAAACCATTTAATAACTTGCGTATGGTTGAGGACGCTACCGTTATCTATCGTCTCTCCCGCGCGCCAGAAAGAAGAGTTTTTTATATCGATGTTGGTAATATGCCTACCATTAAGGCAGACCAATATGTCCGTGATATCATGGTTAAGTATCGTAATAAGTTAGTTTATGATTCCTCAACCGGTGAAATCAAAGACGACCGTAAACATCTTTCCATGCTTGAAGATTTTTGGTTGCCTCGCCGTGAAGGTTCTAAAGGCACCGAAATCTCCACATTAGAAGGTGCGAGAAATCTTGGTGAATTGGAAGACGTTAAGTATTTCCAAACCAAACTATACAAATCACTTGGTGTTCCTATTTCTCGTTTAGAACCAACACAAGGTTTTTCATTAGGAAGAACAACAGAAATCACCAGAGATGAGTTAAAGTTTAATAAGTTCGTTCAAAGACTCCGTAATAAATTCTCTATTCTATTTGATGACCTACTAAGAGTCCAGTTGGTTCTTAAAAAGGTCTGTACCGAAGAAGAGTGGAGAGAATTTAAGGAAGACATTTGGTACGACTATAAAAAAGATAATAACTTTGACGAACTTAAAGAGGCTGAACTATTAACAAATAGATTACAGGTTCTTGCTGCGGCCGATCCATATGTCGGTAAGTATTTTAGTCAATTATGGGTCCGTAAGAATATTCTTCAACAGACCGATGAAGATATTGAAGAAATTAATGGTGAGATGGAAAAAGAAAATGCTATTATAGCACAGCAACAGCAACAGCAAATGCAGGCTCAACAAGACCAAATGATGCAGGATCAACAAAACCAATTGCAGTTTCAGGCTCAACAACAAATAACACAGGCTGCCGTTCAACAAGAAATTGATAAAAATACCGAAGAACAACCTGTTAGTAAAAATGAATTAATCAATAAAGATCATGAATCCAAGATGATGGATAAAAAGATTGAACTCGAAAGAATGAAAAGTAAAAAGGCATCACCTGCTAAAAAGTCCGTTGTTAAAGAAGCAAAGGACTTAGGACTTATATATGTTGGTTCAGGACAATATGCTGATTCAGAAGGTCGTGTTACACACCTAAATGAAAATGGCATCTTAGTTAAACTAAATACCGTATTAACGTTCAAGGATTAACATGTCCCACAAATCAACCGATGTTAGAACACCAGGTATAGTAGCAATTGCCAAGAAGTGGAAACTTCCTGTCGCAAAGGTTATGGAACTTGTAAACCAGGGTGCAGAGGTTGAGAAAGAGCATAATAAAAGTATAGTCAAGGCCAGACAAGTTGCCAGAGACCATATTAACGAGAGACCAGATTACTATAAAAAATTAAAGAAAATGGAAAAAACTCCAATTTCTGTTAAAGAAGAAACTGGTATTTCTGGTGTTAGAGGTTTAGGATACGTAACGGGAGACCCTGGTGTTGACCCGGTACAAAGTTATATTGATACCAATTCTATGTCTTATCAAGATGAGAATGGCAATAAGTTAGATTTAATTAAAAAGAAACATCTTGAGTACCATAATAGTAAATTAGGTTTTAACTTTTTCGACCCTACTGATGGAAATGCTTCTAATAAAACATTAAAAGAAGCAAAACATCCTTTACAGGTTAACTTTGATAAGTATAGAAAAGGTAAACTAAACGAACTTGGTGGTAATATAGGATATGAAGGACTAACTGATGCTCCGCCTAAAAAGATTAATCAGTTAGAAGAAGGTCCAAAGTTAGACAAGGCCAAAAAGATTGCTAAAACAGTTGCCGTAACAGGAATGACTGCTGCTAATATGTATACCATGGGTGATGCTATTAGTCAGCATAAACCGAGACATCAAACTGATATGGTAAGAGCAGCAACAGCATTACCAGGTGCCGCAGGTTGGGGTGCCAGCGCGGTTCATTATGGTAAAAAAGGATACGATTTAGCAAAAACAGCATTAAAAAAGAAGGCGCACATGGAAGAAGAAAAGAAAATGGGCAATCCTTGCTGGAAGGGTTATAAGGCCTATGGTATGAAGAAAAAAGATGGTAAAGAAGTTCCTAATTGTGTACCTGTTGAAGAACAAGGTAGCAGCGCAACTCCTTATACCGAAAGACCAACATATGAGTCCGCAGCATGGCAGCGCAAGGCCGGTAAAGACCCAGAAGGTGGATTGAACCGTAAAGGTATTGCTTCATATCGTAGAGAACATCCTGGTTCTAAACTTTCTATGGCCGTTACAACTGAACCATCAAAGTTGGACCCAGATAGCAAACCAGCAAAGCGTCGTAAGTCATTCTGTGCCCGTATGGGTGGTATGAAAGGTCCTATGAAGGACGAAAAAGGCAGACCAACTCGTAAGGCATTAGCATTACGTAAATGGAACTGCGAAGAAGAAAACAAATATCCACAGACAGCAGAACGTGGTATCTATGAAGGTGATGATAGAGAAGTAGTATATACACACAAAAAAGGTCCTCTATACGGCACCGTCACACAGCATAGTGATGGAACAATTTCATCTCGCAGAAAAGTAGGAATGTTTTGGCGAGGAAGAACACATAGTTCGAAAGAAGCGGCAATCGCACACTTAGAAAATGATGGAAAAAAGAAAAAACTAAGAGAAGAACATATTGATGAGAAGCATTTGACTCCTGCCGAGAGCAAAAAGAAAGAAGAAATTGTAATGTCCATGAAGAAAGGTCTTCCTGGAATGAAAAAGCGTTATGGTGAACGTGCTAAAGAAGTATTGTATGCCACAGCAACAAAGAGAGCAAAGCAGGTTGCCGAAGAACAGATTGATGAACTAAAGGCAGAAACAATCGGTTCATATGTAAAGAAGGCTTCCGCTTCACGTAAAAAGTCTTTAGAAGGTCCTAAGGCAGATATTAAGACCTGGGGTAAAAGACAAAAAGGTATTACAACCGCTATCAAACAACTAACAAAAGAAAATAGCGGACAAAAAGATTGGGATGATGCTGTTGGACCTATGAGTAAGTTTGCGGAACAAACATACTTCCATCCAACACATAAGCATACAGCAAGATTGAGTAAAGAAAAGGCTATGAAACCTGATAACATTATTGAACCAGGTGGTGTTAAAGGTCATGTAACACCACATATGCATACAGAACAAACAAAGGAAACTACAATGGATAATCAAAACCTTATTAATGAGGCGCTTGAGAACATTTTAGAAAATAATCTCAACGATATGAAAGAAAACCTCCTTGCCGCAATCAACGAGAAGGCCATGGAGAAATTGGAAGAGCGTAAGAAGGCAATTGCTGCCGATTATTTTGCTCAGTAAAGGATTATAATATGAAAACCCTCAAGCAGATTAGAGAAGAATATAATAGTAAATATATGACTCAGGAACTTCCTGAGGAGTTTATGCTTGAGGATAAATCTAACAAATCATCCATGTTAACCGTGCCAGCAACAAAAGATATGCCTTCTTTGCTTATCTTTAGAAGAGTGTCATTTAGACTATATCCAAATAAACAAGTTGTGGCACTATACTATTCTAAGTTGGTTGATAAGTATCTTTCTATTCCTTTTGGTCCAACTGGCAATCTCAATTTGAGTGAAGCAGTTGTGTTGGATGAGGAACAATTAGATGAGTTTATACAAGCAGCAATACCAGCATTAGCAGCTGGTGCTGAAATGCTTGCCGGTGCGGGCGCCAGGGCCGCCTTAACAGGTGGTGCCAGAGCCGCTCTTGGTGCAGCAAGATCGGGTATATCTAAATTAGGAAGATCATCAGTAGGAAGATTTGCTAAAAGTATGGCAAAAAGTGCCGCAAGACAGGCATTTAAATCTGCTTTAACACCTAAAAAAGATGATGGTAATAAAGCAGATGATTCAACTCCTGCTGAAAGACCGAGTGGTGAATTATTAAGAGATAAACCAACAGCAAAGACTCATAGTTCATGGGAAAATTCACCGTCTGCCAGACCTATTGACCAGGTAAGACAAAGAGAGATGGTTAGAAAAGATGCTCAGGCATCTAAAACTGTAGCAGAAAATAAAATTGTCGATATACGTAAAATGGTTAACGAAGGTATTGAAACAAAAGACCTTCTTATAAACGGACGGTCAATTACACTAAATACCAGTATGGCTAAAAGAATTCTTGAAGTATATGACTCGGTTAATACCAAGAACAAAAAGATTGTTGAAGGTATGTTAAATGAAGACCTTGAGTCCTTCAAAAAACTATTAAATTTTTCAATTAGGAATTAAAAATGGCAACAGTTATAACAACACAAACATTAGTCGATAGCAATAGAAGATCCGTTATCAAATTTGTTGGTACTGGCGGTGGTGATTCTAATACATTACTACTTGTATCTAATTTGTCATATGCTCTCAATACAAGTGGCCAAATTATGACTGGTGGTGTTGATAAAAAAAATGTTTATCGCCATACAATTAAAAGAATTTGGGGTCAAGGACAGATGACCCAAGGTAAAAATGTTATTCTAAAATGGGGCGGCAATAACGATTATATTGTATCATTTGGTGATGGACAGTTTGATTATAACTTTGATGCTGAAGGACTAACTGCTTCTATTCCTCTATCAGGGAATACAAGCGGTGATATAGTATATACAAGTACCGCTGCTACAACGGATTCTTGGACTCTTTTCATCGATCTCAAGAAAGATGCGAGAGATTATGACCAAGGCCAGACTGCCGATCCAATCGCATTTAACAAAACTGGAGTTGTTTAATGTCTAATCTATTAGAAAGCATCATCTCCGAAGATTATGTATCTGCTACAAAGATTTTTGAATCTCGTATTGAAGAAATCGTAGAACAAAAACTATTGGAAGCTAAAAAGCAAATTCAGGCCGAGGCCTTGGGTGGTATGACTAAAGCGGATATTGAAGCACGTAAAAAAGCAGGATATGTTAAAGCATCTGCGCCACCAGAAAAAGGTGGTTTAGGTTTAAGTTCATATGATATTGCACAAAAAAAGAGGAAAAAGAGATTAAAAGATATAAAAGTTGATGAATCAACAGAAGATGATGAAGCGGATAGAAAAAGACAAGCATCTTTGCTTTCTAAAGTTCCTGAAGGTGGATTACCAAGATTGATGGCAAAGAGTGCTACTCAAGATCCATCCGAAAAATATAATAGAATAATGGATAGAGCAAAAAAATTACAAGCAAGAGGCCATAGAACCGTTGTAAGTAGAGTGGCAAATTCACCAGCTGGTAAAGTTGCGAGAGCAGGAAAAGTAGCAGGTGCTGTAGGTTATGGAATAGGAACTGTTGGTAAAAATATTGTAAGAGGTCTTGCTGACCTCGCCGAGGAATAAATTAACTAAATATACCTATAAGGTAGAGGAAACAAATGAAACTTATAACCGAAGAAATATTAGACATTCAGTATCTTGTTGAGGATAATGGTAAAGGTGGAAAGAACCACTTCATCACCGGCATTTTCATGCAGGCTGAAAAAGTCAATAGAAACGGTCGTGTATATCCTATGAGTGTCCTCTCAAAAGAAGCGGACAGATATAACCGCGAATACGTTCAAAAGAACAGAGCATTTGGTGAGCTAGGTCATCCAGAAAATCCACAAATCAACCTAGACCGTGTGTCTCACATGATTACATCATTACATCCTGACGGGACAAACTTTATTGGTAAAGCAAAGATTTTAGATACTCCAAACGGAAAAATCGTTAAGAGTTTACTAGATGGTGGTGCAAGCCTTGGTGTGTCAACAAGAGGCGTAGGGTCTCTAAAAGCACACAACGGTTTTCAACAAGTCCAAGATGATTACAAGTTAGCAACAGCAGCAGATGTTGTGGCCGACCCATCAGCACCAGAGGCATTCGTTCGTGGTATTATGGAAGGTAGAGAGTGGGTATTCTTAAATGGTCAGTGGACAGAAATGCATAATGACCGTGCGAGAAAACTTATTAAAGAGTCTTCCAGACATGAATTGGAATCAGTAGCCTTAAAGATTTTTGAAAATTATATTTCAAAACTTTGAAAATACTAAATAACATAGGAATAAAAAAGGAGTATCCTAAAAATGGGTAAATCACTAACAGAAGCAGCGAAAGCTGTGCTTGAAGGTAAGAAATTAGAAGAAGGTTATGGCATCAACTATCCATCAGTGGGTAATGGTTCTGTTTCTAATCCTAATCCAGTTGACCCTTCAACAGCATCAACAGGTAATGCTAAAACATTACGTCCAGGTTCAAAGGCCGTTGAAGGACGTCATGCTAATCCAAATGCTCCTGCTCCATCATCTTTCGATGGCGTAGAAGATTTGGACGGTGCTACACCAACAAAAGTTGCCGATGAAAATCTTGGTGCAGAAGCCGCTAAGAAAGTTGGCAAAGACACATCAAAGTCATCTACATCATCCGTTAAGGGTGAGGCTATGAAGAAAATTGCACCACAACCATCAGGTTCTTCACTTGCTGAGGACGAAGAGGTTGAAGGTGAAGTCGTTGCGGAAGCAGAAGAGGCTAAGGCTGAAAACGTTGCTGCACGTATCAAAAGAATTAAGTCCAATGTTAAGGTAGCTGGCGTTAAGGCTATCGAAGAGGCTAAAAAAGAAAAAGACGAAGAAGATGAAGAAGATGAAGATAAAGAGTGCATGAAGGAAGAGGAAGAATTTGAACTCTCCGAAGAACTCGAAGATTTCATCAACGAAGGCATCGAAGCAGGTCTTTCAGAAGAAGAACTCCTTGCTGCTATCGAAGAAAACTTTGAATTTATCAACGAAGAAGAGTCCGCTCTTGAAGATTACCAAGTTGATATGTCAGAGCATGTTAATGCCCTCCTCGAAGGTGAAAACCTTTCAGAAGATTTCCATGCCAAGGCTACAACAATCTTTGAAGCTGCTGTAAAAGCAAAACTCGAAGAAGAAGTTGCCCTACTTGAGCAGGCTTATGCCGAGACTCTTGAGGAAAGAGTTGCTGAAATCATGGAGCAACTATCAACAGACGTTGATAACTACCTCAATTACGTAGTTGAACAATGGATCGAAGAGAATGAGGTTGCCGTTGAGTCCGCTCTCCGTAGCGAACTTACTGAAGATTTCATTAGTGGCCTACGTTCACTATTCGCCGAACACTACATCGACATTCCTGAAGAGGAAGTTGCCGTTGTAGAAGAACTATCACAAACAGTTGAAGAACTTGAATCAAGACTTAACGAGGAAATCGAAAGAGGTGTTGCTCTAACAGCACAACTTAACGAGTCCCGTAAGAATGAATTGGTTGCTTACGTTTGTGAAGGTCTAACCAACACCCAAGCTGAGAAACTAAAAGGTCTTGTCGAAAGTGTTGTTTATACAGACGATGACCAATTTATCGAAAAAATTTCAACACTAAGGGAGAACTATTTCCCAACTGCTGTTAAGAGCGATGCTGTTCTTGACCGTGTTGAGTCAGCAGATCCAAAGATGATTAACGAATCAACTCTTGAAGGTCCAATGGCTAAATATGTCCAAGCACTTGGCAGAAATCTTCCAAAGTAATTTAAACTAACTTTAGTTAACATAGAAAGAAGGAAACTAAAATGTATCTTACAGAAAATCTAGAGTCAAAGTGGTCCCCAGTATTGGACCATGATGGTCTCTCAGCAATTAAGGACCCATACCGCCGTGCGGTTACAGCCGTAATTCTTGAGAACCAAGAAAAAGCAATGGCAGAAGAGTCCCGCACTCTTAACGAATCCGCTCCTACCAACTCAGGTGGCGGCCTCGGTGCTGGTACAAACATTGGTTCATACGATCCAATCTTGATTTCACTCGTTCGTCGTGCGCTTCCTAACCTAATCGCTTATGACGTTTGCGGCGTTCAGCCAATGACCGGTCCTACCGGCCTCATCTTCGCTATGCGTTCTAAGTATAAAGTCATGAACGGCAACGAAGCTCTCTTCTATGAAGCAAACACTGCCTTCTCATCACAGAACTCAGCTGGCGGCCTCGCTGGCGCAGTTATGGGTGACTTTGCTAACACCAATCCAGTTGCCGACCTTCTCGGTGCTAATACTGCATATGGCGTTGGTAAAGGCATGACAACAGCACAAGCTGAAGCACTCGGCGATGCTGCTGGCAATCACTTTGCTGAAATGGCATTCGCTATCGACAAGGTAACTGTTACCGCTCGTAGCCGTGCACTAAAAGCAGAATACACCACAGAGCTTGCTCAGGATCTTAAAGCCATTCACGGCCTTGATGCTGAGACAGAATTGGCCAACATTCTTTCAACAGAAATCTTGGCTGAAATCAACCGCGAAGTCATCAGAACAATCTATCGTTCTGCTACAGTCGGTGCTCAGTATGGTGTTACAACCGCTGGTACATTCGATCTTGACACAGACTCAAACGGCCGTTGGTCAGTTGAGAAGTTCAAAGGTCTTATCTTCCACATCGAAAGAGAAGCAAACGCTATTGCTAAGGCAACCCGTCGCGGCAAAGGTAACGTTCTGATCGTTTCTTCAGACGTTGCATCCGCTATGGCTATGGCCGGTGTTCTTTCTTACACACCTGCTCTTTCTGCTGATCTAACAGTTGACGATACAGGCAACACCTTCGTTGGTATGCTTCACGGCCGCATTAAGGTTTATATCGATCCTTACTTCGGTGGTTCAGCAAACGGCGACGAGCTTGTAACCGTTGGTTACCGTGGTCAGTCACCATTCGATGCTGGCTTGTTCTATTGCCCATACGTTCCACTACAGATGGTTCGTGCAATCGGCCAAGACACATTCCAGCCAAAGATTGGCTTTAAGACCCGTTACGGCATGGTTGCAAACCCATTTGCTACCTCTGCTGGCGACGGCGTTGTTGGCGACCGCGACACAGCTGGTAATGCTAACATTTACTACCGCATCTTCCGCGTTCGTAATCTTACCTAATAATAAGAGTCGAGTAATCGACCAAGAGAGAGGGCTTCGGCCCTCTCTTTTTTTATGCCTAAATAATGGACGGAGGAACAAATGTCAATAGAAAGTTTAACCGCTAATACACCACAGAATACTTCTATTCTCCAGTCCACTAAGTTCACGTTTATCATTCCAGATAAACCATTCTTAAAGTATTTCTGTCAGACGGTTTCATTACCTTCCGTATCTACAACTGAGGTTGTAATACCAACTCCTTTCTCAAATACCTATAGGCATGGTGATAAATTAGTATTTGATGCGTTTACTATCACCGCTATCATGGATGAAGACCTCCGTGTCTGGGAAGAGACCTATAACTGGTTAAAGTCATTAACAAGACCACAGAGTTATGATGAGTATGCCAGAAAAACTGTTAGAGATGTTATGACTCCTCTTTACTTTGACGGATACCTCACCGTTAATACTAATGCGAATAATCCTAATATTCGTGTCAAGTTTCATAACTGCCATCCAACATCTATTGGCCTGGTTTCTTTTGATACCAAGGTCGATGCTGATGTTATTCCTACCGCAGATTTTACCTTCCGATACGACCTATTTGAAATTGAACGCTTGACTTAATGATCTGTTTATGATACATTATAGCGTCATATGATCTGTTTATGAATCAAAAGGAACATTATGAAAGCACCAGTGACAACTGAAGACCTTGATAAAGAATGGTCAAAGGATTGTATTATTGATAGAGATAATGTAGATTTGGAACTAATGAAGATTCCTAATCTACACGCAAAATACCTTTCCATTTGGTCTCACCACAGACACGTTTCCCTAAGTCTTGACCTTAAATATAAGGACATGAAAGAGAAAAGACGGGCTTATTATATGGGTGAAATGGATAAGGAAGATTTAGATAAAGAAGGATGGGACCAGTTTCAAGGACAGGTATCATTACCAAAACTCCCTCAAAGAATGGAAACCGACCCTATTCTAACCAAACTCCTTTTAAAGAAACAATTACAGGATGAGATTGTAGAGTATTGCTCTATGATTTTAAAGTCTCTAAATAACAGGTCTTACGAATTAAAGTCCGTGGTGGATTATGTAAGGTTCTGTAAAGGTAATTAATGACCGATATGTATATCAGGAATGTTAATCAGTCTTATGTAAAGATTGATTGTGATCAAAGCATCGGATGGGAACTCCGTGATGCTTTTTCATTCCGTCCACAAGGGTTTCAGTTTATACCTTCCTATAAACAAAAGTTATGGGATGGTTATATTCGTATGTATAATCCTAATACTAAAACAGTATATCGAGGCCTTGTCAACAAGATTATCAAATGGGCCGAAGATAGAGGTTATTCGTATGAGTATCCGGATGAGGTTTATGATACTGACTTTTCACTAAGTCAAGCTCAGTCTTTTGTGGAAAACCTAAACCCAAAACACGCACCAAGAGACTATCAAATGGACGGATTCGTCCATGCTATTCGTTCTAAAAGAAAGATTATTCTTTCTCCTACAGGTTCAGGTAAATCTCTATTACAATATATGCTCTTTATGTATCTAATGAAACAAGGTAAAAGAGGACTATTGATTGTACCAAGAGCGGCCCTTGTAGAACAAATGTATTCAGATTTCGAGGACTATTCTTCCAAAAATGGAAAAGATATGTCTAAGTATTGTCATCGTATCTATTCTGGTAAAGAAAAGAATGTTGATTGTCCTTTAATTATTTCCACTTGGCAGTCTATGCAGAATATGCCAAAGAAGTATTTTGAGCAATTTGATTACCTTATCGTGGATGAGGTACATGGTGCCGTAGAGAAATCACAAACTATGAAGGTGATGTCCTCTATTGTTGCCAACTGTGTTAATGCTGAATATCGTATCGGTGTTACAGGAACATTACCTGATGGACCAGGTGTAGATTTATCTCTAACAGGATTGTTTGGTGATACATATAAAGTTATTTCATCGGCAGAATTGATGGAAAGAAAACAATTGGCTGAGTTGAGTATTAAATGCCTATTGTTAAAATATACAGAAGAAGAATGTATGTATATGAAGAATGCCGATTATAAAACAGAAATTAATTATATTGTTGGTAATAATGCCAGAAATCAATTCATAGTTAATTTGGCATTATCTTTGGAGGGTAATACTCTTATCTTTTTTAACTTTGTAGAGAAACATGGTGAGGTCCTCCAGACTATGCTAAATAAGAAAGTTAAAGAAGGGCGTAAAGTCTTTTACATACATGGAGGAACAGATGTCGGTGAACGAGAAGAAATACGTAGGATCGTCGAGAACGAGCGTAATGCTATTATTGTTGGGTCCGTTGGTGTTCTTAGCACTGGTACTAACATCGTGGCCCTCGATAACATCATATTTGCATCTCCTTCCAAATCAAAAATCCGTAACCTTCAGTCCGTTGGTCGTGGGCTCCGTCTTTCTGACACGAAAAAATCCGCCACCTTATTTGATATTGCCGATGACTTTTCGCACAAAAAGCGGGAAAACTATACGTTAAAACATTTCTTTGAGAGAATTAAAACATACTCAGAAGAAAAGTTTAAGTTTAAGATTTATAAAATCCAACTAAAAGGATAAATTATGACTGATAGTGAAGAACTTACTATAGCTAAGTTCATTAGGTTGAAAAACGGAGATGATATAGTTGCCGAAGCCTATGAGTATAGTGATGATACTGGAGAATATTATACAATTATTAATCCTTTAAAGGCTATGTATGTACCTGCTACAACAACAGGATATTTACAAATAGCATTTATGCCTTGGGTTTATCCTCGTATTTGTGATGTTCAGGAGTTTAATATTGCCAAATCAGAAGTTTTGTTATATCATGATGTTAGTGAAAATATGAATGAATATTATTGGGAAAGTTTAGACCATTATTTAAATACCAAGAGAGAAGAACCGGTTGAGGAAGAACCTGAACCGGAAGAAGATTACGAAGCACTAAAAGAAGCATTAGAAGCACTATCAGGAAAAAGGACACTACACTAATGGCAAAAGAAACAAACGAATACCTAAGTTTCGATGATGCCGACCTTGTTGAGGATTTCGGTTTCACATTCGGAAACGAAGATGATATAGTTGCCGAGGCAATTGCACCAGTATCGGACGAAATCACGGATCTCAAAAAGAGATTGGAGGCCATTAGAAAGATTTATCTACCTCTATTACAAAACTTAGCAAAGAATTCCGACCAACCTATCATTAAATGGCCGGACAGAGGACCAATCCTACAGAAACAGATTGCTAAGTTGACTATGCTTACGGAGCCGGCCTTTAAGTAAACGCTTCGCGTTTGTCTCGCTTCGCTCGACGGTGAGCGTTTGGTTATTTTTGGTGGTGGATACGGAGTATATTATACACACAAATTAGGAACCTTGTCAAGCCCCAAAATGAAAGAAAGTGATAAAAATGTTTAGTTTTTTTCATAGGACACCAGAAATACATGTAGATTGCTTTACTTATGATAATAATGTGTATTTAAATACACCTATAGTAAAAGCAAGCAAAACATTTCCTGATTGGTATAAAGAACTACCTATAGCAAAAAATAAATTTTTAGTAGATAATAAAACAGGAAATCATTTATTTAAACATGATAATTTAAATTTAAAAAATTGTCAGGCTATATTAGAATTTTATAAAAGGGGAATTGTTTTAGAAAGTTGGTGTGATATTCATATGGAAATGGATATAGAAAACACAACACCTCACTATTGGTGGTCTGGTAAAGAACAAGCAGTCGGATTTCATTCGAGAGAACAAATAGGAAATGGGTTTCCAAATCAACATCATATGAAATTGAATTCTCCCTGGTCTTTACAAGAGAAAAAAGGAATTAAATTTATTTGGGTTGCTGCGGAATGGGCTTTAGATAAATTTAATTTTAAAATTTTACCTGGAGTGATCTCATTTGATACTAATATGGGAACAAATGTAAATATTATGTATCCATATGACACTAAAGAATTTACTATTCTTATAGGTACTCCTTTAGTTCATATTATACCTTTAAGTGAAAACAAAATAAAGATTAAAAATCATTTAATAACAATAGAAGAATATAGAATGAAAAATATTAATTCAGCCGAAACGTCTTTTTACGGATGGCGAAAAATATTACAATTAAGAGAACGAAATAAAAAACGAGGAACTTGTCCTTTTGGATTTGGAGATAACGATGAGTAATGTGAAAAAGAAAAAGAACCACTATGTTGATAACGAGAGGTTCTTGAATGAGATTGTAGAATATAAGAAAAGAATTGCCGAGGCCAAAGAACAAGGCCTTGAAAAACCTCGTGTATCTGAGTATATCGGTAAATGTATCTACTTGATTGCCGAGAATCTTTCTCATAAGCCACGATTTATGAACTACTCATTCCGTGATGAGTTGGTTTCTGATGCTATTGAAAATTGTTTTCTTTACTTTGATAACTTTAATCCTGACAAAGGATCTAATCCTTTTGCCTATTTCACACAAATTATCTATTATGCTTTCCATAGAAGGATAAGTAAAGAAGAAAAAAATAGATATATCATATATAAAAAGTTCCAAGAAAGTGTCTTAGATACATCGGACGCGGCATTAATGATAGATAGTGACGACAACCACTTGATTTCCTCCACGATGTATGATAACCTAAACGAGTTCATTAAGAAGTTCGAAGGACGCGAAGCGGAAAAGAAAGAGAAACGTAAAGCGGCCAAAGAAGGACTTGATAAGTTTTTTGGAGAAGAAGATGAAAGAAGAGAACCAGTTTGAGGTACCTTTCCAAGTCCAGCAGTTATTGTCGGCCTTGAAGGACAAAAAAGAAAGAGTCCACGTTCGTGGCAACTATCGTATGAGATTAGATGCTATTAAGCGGGCTATTGATAATGCCATTAATGATTATGACACAGAAATGGGAACGGCAAATACCTTTAAGCGCCGTAAATCATCATGACCGATATCGATGACCTAATCAAAGAAATCGACCAATCCGTTGAATGGTTTTGTGACAAAGTAGTAGAACCTATTCCTACGAACAATAAAGATAAAGAAAAGATTTTTGATAGAATGGTTACTCTCGGTTGGTTAAGGCAAAGCGAAGTTGAGACGTATAAAGAACTTACTAAAGAAGATTGACGAGGTTCGATTTTTAGTATATACTGTATCTAAGAATTTGCTATTGGAATTGTTTTATGGAAATTAAACATATAACTACGGATAAGTTTTCATTTTTAACATTTGAAAATGTTTTTGATGAAAAAGAATTATCTTATATATGGAAAGAGGCCATTTTTTTATGTGATGAAAATAAACTAAAAACACCTGATGAAACATCTTCATCTAAATCTTCGGACAAATTGTCATTTTTGAAAAGTAATAGAGGTATTTTTATAAATGAATGTTATAATTCTAATCTATCAAATTATTTAACAATTTATAAAAAATTTTTAACCTCAATAACTAAAGATAAAGAAAAATTAATTCATAAAGATTATAATATAAATTTATTTTTTAATACTAATTATGATTATACTTTATTCAGTTACTATGAAAATGGAGATTATTATCTTTCACATCATGATAGTTCTTGTTATACTTATATTTTTTGGTTATTTGAAGATCCGAAAAAATTTAAAGGTGGTGATTTAATTTTTGATGATGTTAATTATAAAATAGATATAAAAAATAACATGTCCGTTTTGTTTCCTTCTTGGGCAAGACATAGTGTTTCAGAGGTAATAATGGATGAAAAAAATGAAGTTTGTTCTGGAAAAGGTAGATTTGCTTTTTCTACCTTTTTTATTATGTAAGGATAAATTATGGCAAAGATTGCACTCATCACGGACACCCATGCGGGGATCCGGAATGATAACCCGGCGTTTCACGATTATCAAAAACGTTGTTATGACTGGTTTTTCAATTACATTGATGCTAATAATATTAGGCATGTGGTACACTTGGGAGACATATTCGACCGACGTAAATATATCAACTTCTTATCCGCAAAACGTTGTAGAGAAGACCTCCTCGATCCTTTAGAAGATCGTGGTATAGAAACACATATCATTCAAGGTAATCATGACTCTTATTATAAAGATACACATGAGGTTAATGCGTTAGATGAACTTGTCGCTGGAAGATATAGGTTTATTTCTACTTATGGCCTACCTGATATTATCAATATTGATGGCCTCGATATTCAAATAATGCCATGGATCACCAACTCTAATAGAGAGGTGGCTATGGATGTTATAGAACACCCACGAGCCGAAGTTCTTATGGGACACCTTGAACTAAACGGTTTTACTATGCATAAAGGATTGATATCAGACCATGGATTGGATCGTAAAGTTTTCGACAAGTTTGATAAAGTCTATTCAGGACATTATCATCATCGCTCTACTATTGGTAATGTTTCTTATATTGGTGCCTTTGCTGAATATACTTGGCATGACTATTCCGACCCTCGGGGATTTTCTGTTTTCGATACGGAGACCAGACAAATTGAATTTTTAGAAAACCCTTATAAGATGTTTAGACTAGCAAAGTATGATGATGTTGCTAATCCTAATATAGTAGAAAAAATTCAAAAAACGGATTTTAGTAAGTATAAAAATACGTTTGTTAAAATGGTTGTTATAAACAAATCCAATCCTTACGCATTTGACCTTTTATTTGATTCCATATATAAGGTAGGCCCATTAGACATAACCGTAATTGAAGATGCTTCCGTTCTAATAGAAGGTGAAGACTCCGATTCCGTTGATGAGGCTGAAGATACATCCACAATCCTTTCTAAGTATATTGATAGCTTGACATTACCTATTGAATCTGCTAGAATGAAATCATTCATGTTAGATGTTTATCAAGAGGCACTACAGGTAGAAACAGTATGATTAACTTTCCTACACTTATTGTTGATAATTTTTATAAAGAACCGGATAAAATCCGTGAGTTCGCTTTAAAGCAAGAATACTTGGATTCTCCAGGTAATTATCCTGGTAAAAGAACAAAACATTTATATGAATTGAACAGAGATTTATTTACTGGATTTTGTTCTAAACTCTTTTCAATTTATTATTCTCCTGATATGAAATGGAATGTGTTAACTTCTTTTTGGAAAGTTTCAACACTTGATCCTAATCCATTATCTCCTAAAAATATGGGTTGGATACATGAAGATGGTTGTTTAGCGGCCGGTGTTGTATATCTTACGCCAGGTTTTAATGATAAGTTAGGAACAACAGTATATAAAAAAATTAAAGATAAAGAACCTTTTGATGGTAAATCTATGCATAAATTTTATGCATCTGGTATAGATGATAATTTTGATAATAATATAACTAAGAATAATTCTTCTTTCGAAGAAACTACTAAAATTAGTAATCAATATAATCGACTGATATGTTTTGACGGTAAAATTCCTCATTCACCAAGTCATTACTATATGGGTAATGAAACAAGATTGGTACAAGTCTTTTTTGTTCATAACATAGAATCATCAACACCAAGTCCTTTACAAAGAATAAGAGATTATGATAACATTCCATACGATTCGCTATAAAAATTTTCTTTCGTCCGGTAATGCCTGGACTGAAATAGAATTAGACAAACATAAGAATACCCTTATCATGGGCCATAATGGTGCTGGAAAGTCAACCTTTCTGGATGCTATTGTGTTTGTATTGTTTGGTAAACCTTTTCGTAAGGTCAACAAAGGTAATGTCGTAAACTCTATTAACGGCAAGAACTGTGAGGTGGAAATTGAGTTCACTATTTCGAATAGACGATACAAGGTTATTCGTGGTGCAAAGCCAAATATCTTCGAAATATATTGTGAAGGTAAAATGGTCAATCAAGACGCAGCGGTCAAAGACTACCAAGAATATCTTGAAAAGCATATTATAAAAATGAACTTTAAGTCCTTTACACAGGTTGTTATTCTTGGTTCAGCATCGTTTGTTCCTTTTATGCAACTATCACCTGGCGACCGTCGGTCTGTTATTGAGGACTTATTAGACATTCAAATTTTCTCTGCTATGTCAGGTGTGGTTAAGAACCGATTACAAATTAATCGTGAAGGACTTGAGAAGAATAGAATTACACTCACCAGCAAAGAAGAAAATAAAACTTATATTGAGCAGACTTTAGAGTCCTTAAAGTCGAATAATGAAACTAAACTTTCACTTTTACGAGAGAAAGAACAGGAACTAAAAGATAGTTTAGTTTCCGAACAAACGACTATTTCCGACTTAGAAGCAAAAAGAGATGCCTTGATTGAAGAAGGTGCAGATACCTCAGCACTCAAATCAAAGCATAGTAAGTTGGTCGGTTTCCGTGCTAAGATGGAGAACAACCAAGAGAGGCTACAGAAGGAGGTGGCCTTTTATCACGATAATGATAGTTGTCCTACATGTAAACAAGATATTGCTTCCGACCATAAAGAAAAAGCAATACAAGATAATAATTCCAAGATTGGTGAAATCAACGAAGGACTAAATAAGGTTTCCGAACAGATTGACCAATGCTTAGGTGAAATTGAAAAGGTGGATGAGGTTTTAAAGAAAATAAATGACCTTAGAGTATCTATTTCATCTTCTAAAACTTCCTATAACTCTATCTCTAATAATCTTTCACAAATTGCTGAACAGATTGAATCGTTTGCTACATCGGACAAAACTACGCAAGATAGCGAACGACAACTCACCCAAGTCCAACATGACATTTCCACCCTCGAAGAAGAAAAGAAGGCCCTTTTAGATGAGAGACAATATATTGACCTGGCCACAACCTTGCTTAAAGACGGTGGTATTAAGACCAAGATTATCAAACAATATCTACCAATCATCAATAAACAGATCAACAAGTACCTTGCCAAGCTTGGGTTTTTCGTCAACTTTAACATCAACGAATCATTCGAGGAATCCATTAAGTCACGCTATAGGGACGAGTTTTCATATCACAACTTCTCAGAAGGAGAAAAGTTAAGAATTGATTTGGCCATCCTCCTTACATGGAGACAGATTGCCAAGATGAAGAACTCGGTCAACGTCAACATTCTGGTGTTTGATGAAATCCTTGATCGTGCTATGGATTCTACAGGAACGGATGAGTTTATTAAGATTATGTGGGAAATGGGCGATAAAGGAACAAACATCTTTGTTATATCACATAAGGATGCCATGGTTGATAGGTTCCAAAGAAATATTAGATTTGAAAAGGTAAAGAACTTTTCTGTCTTGACAAAAGACCAATAACCTTGTAAGATATACCCATGCTTGATAAGGAAACATTACGATATATTGCCGAGTCCGAACGATTAATGGACGAAGGTAAGATTCCATTTGTATTGGCGTCTCGCAACGGTGTCTATGAACGCCTTGCGGTGGCACCTACTATTATGGAAGAGTTTGGTCTTAAACAAGGCCAAAAAGTTAATTCTATCCTTGTAGATGCTATATCGGAAAGGTCAATAAAGATACTTGCCGATAGATTAGATGAAATTCGTCAAGGTATTGAGGATCAGTTCCTAACAGATGACTTTGACTTTCGTAAGGAGATGAATAAGTGATTATGATAATTCAAACACCCGATGGAGATTTTGTCCGTGTTAATGTAGATGCGTTATGGGGATTATCTCAAATGGGATGGATAAATGAATAAGAGAGTTGAATTTGTTATTGAGTGGTTCGCTACCATACTGCTTATTATTGGTGTAGCACTTACATCATGGAACATATATCCATTAAACATCTATGTTTCTTTGGCCGGTAATTTCGCATGGTTATTGGTCGCTTTGTTATGGAGAAAGTGGTCGCTTATAACAATTCAGTTTGTTATAATATTAATTTATATTGCTGGTGTGGTGAAAGAACTAACTTAGGAGCACCAAAATGAAAAGATATAATCACTGGTTCTGGAATAGTCATATTATGAATTGTTTTGCGAAACTTATGGTAAATGTGAATAATTACCTATGGAGCAAACAATATGGCAAAAACTGATCCTCATAAAAACTACAGTTATTCCCAAGATTATAATACCATGATCGCATTTCAACATGAAATTAATAGATTGACAGTTCGCAAAAATAATGATAATATAACACCTGTAGTTGAAGAATATTTAAGAAATCGTGTTAAAGAAATTAAAGATAGATGGAAATGAAAAATTTTAATTTTATTTATTATAAAACTTTTGATGTTAGTGAAATAAAAAAAAACTTACATTTAATAGAGGAATCAAAATGGAATTATAATGGTGTTTTAAGAAATGATTTTGGTACACATAAACATACTTTATCCATTTTCAACACATTAATTCCATTAGAATGGAACAGTTCAAAAAAGTATGAAATCGAACATAGTGATGATTTACCTCTTATCATAAAAGAAAATATTTATAATATCATCATAGAGTTGGAAATTATACAAAATGGAAAAGTAGGACGTTCTATGTTAGCCTATCTTAAACCTAAAGGATTAATACCACCTCACGGTGATACAGGATTTTATTTAGAAAGTTGTTATAGAAATCATATACCTATAAAAACTAATTATGAATGTTCATTTTCTGTAGGTAATGAAACTATCAATATGAAAGAAGGTGAATGTTATCAAATCGATAATTCCAAACTACATAGCGTTAACAATTTGGGAAATGAAGGTAGGGTTCATTTGATTATAGATATAATACCGAATGAATTAATACATGTTAAATAATTATGGAGATATTAATTGGCAAAAAGTGAAGATGAACTAAAGGATGTTGAACGCCAGTGGGATGAATTTCAATCAACATTTACCGCACCTGAGGCCCTTAACGATGAGCAACTAAAAGAGGCCGTCGTTGAGGATCTCACAAATGTATCCGCGATGTCGGTTGAAGAATATACTTTATATCAAAAGTGGTTAGAAATTCATATTAAGTATCCTACACACCAAGGACTTTTTGGTACATGCCTTGAAGATGGTGAACAGGAACTTGCTATCAATAAGATTAAAGATAACATCTGGATTCCTAATGATCCAATGGACTATGCGAAATTGAAACCAGTCCTTGTTTATACTCCTGAGTTTGATATGCAGGACACTTGGAATACTATTCGCAACTTTACGTCCACTATGAAGAATAACTCCAATATTGGTCGTAATCTATCTTATATTGTGCAAGATGATGTTACCGGAAAGTACCTAGGGGTAATTTGTATTTCTTCTGACTTCCTAGACTTGACTCCACGAGATAACCATATTGGATGGTCCCGTGAGGTAAAGACTAATCAAGGTATGATCAATCACACGGCCATTGGTTCTACTATTGTGCCATTACAACCACTTGGTTATAACTATACAGGCGGTAAACTTTTAGCATTACTTTGTCTCTGTGATAAGGTACAACAAGATTGGAAAAAACAATATGGTGATACACTCATTGGCGTTACTACTACATCATTATACGGTAAGTCTAAAACTAACCAGTTATCGCAATATGATCGCCTACAACATTGGAAGAAAATGGGCTTCACATCAGGCTCTGTCTCTTATGAAGCAAGAAAACCTACTGTAAAACTTATGCTTGATTGGTTGAAAAAGAACCATACAAGAAAATACTTTGAGTGGTATGTCGCCAAGAACCTTGATGGTATGCCTTATAAGAGAGACCACAAGAACCGTTCTTATACATTCATGTATTCTCAACTAAATGTTCCTAAAGAATTGATTAGATCGGAACATGCCCGTGGTATCTATTTTAGTCCTTTGTATACCAACACCAACGAATTCTTGCGTAAGGAAATTTCCGAGAAAGAACTTGCCAAGGCGTTTGATTCCAGTTATGATTCTCTGGTAAATCTATGGAAAGATAAGTATGCAGGAAAACGGATTAAGTCTTTAATTGAACAAGACCGTGTTTCTAAGGAAACTCTTTTCTATGATGACCTAATCTATATGGATTGGGAAGAAACAAAGGCCAAGTATCTAACACAGGTAGGAAGATAATGCATTACTTTGATTTCCATAAACTTGAACACCGTTGGGATCTACTTGAACCATTCCTTATCGTGTTTACAATCTATGCAATAATCTTCACTTCCGCGTGGGTTTACAATCGACTATCACGCTAACTTATTGATTCCCTTATAACTTGACAAATGCACCTTGATTTGCTATAATACTGAAAATCGAGAAAGGAATCAGATGTCTAACGGAAATCAAACGTCTCTCCTAGCAAAACTACTTGCTACGGAAAATATTACGGTTCAGCAAACACCAGGCATTAAGACCGCCATGTTTGACCTTAAAGGCCGTGTATTGATGTTGCCTATTTGGCAAGGCATCTCAAATGATCTCCAAGACCTCCTTATTGTCCATGAGACGGGCCATGCTCTGGATACTCCTGATGCCGACACATATAAAAAAGCATATGAAGGTATTGCTGCCCGTGTTTTCCCTAACGAAAAGATTTCCGAACAACTTGCTTCAACAATTAAAGGTTTTCTCAACTGTGTCGAGGATGCCCGTATCGATAAGCGCCAAAAGCGCCGCTATCCTGGTTCACGTAAAAACTATCTTATCGGATACCGTGAATTAGTAGAACGTGATTTCTTTGGCACGGCCAAGCGTGATATCAATACCATGAACTTTATTGACCGCCTAAATATTTATTTCAAAGGTGGTAGTATTAACTATAAAATGGAGTTTTCACCCGAAGAACGAGTGTTCCTAAAACGGGCTGAAGGTCTTGAGACATTTGAGGAAGTTGTTGGTCTTACAGAAGAAATCTATATCTACTGTAAAGAAAAACTAGAAAACCAACAAACAATGGAACTTGATCTAATCGAGTCCGAAGAAGGAGAAGAAAATGATTCCGACGTTGATGATAATTACGACGGTAATTTTAATAATGATGACGGTGAAAGCGAAGAACCGTCAGATGAAAATGAAACCGATTCCGGTGAAGGTGAAGAAAAATCCGACGCACTAAACGGCGAAGGTGATATTCAATCCAACCAGGCAGATGTTGGTGCTGGTGCCGGTGACTTTATGCCTGAAAATGCTCCTGTTTCTGAAACTGATGAAACATGGCAGAAAAAATCCCAAGATATTGTTAAAGACGAAAATTCAACCTACGTCTATGTAAATATGCCTCAGGTAAACTGGGACAAGGCTGTTCACGACTATAAGAAAGTCCTTGAAGATTGGCACAACCATGAGGTTGGCCGTGGTTATATTACAAAAGATGTTTTTGAGTTTTGCCGTAAACAAATGACCGAATGGAAAATGAAAGAGAAAGAAACAATCTCTTTCCTTGTAAAAGAGTTTGAGGCTAAGAAGGCTGCTGAAACATATGCCCGTATCAATATCTCCAAGACTGGTGTTATTGATACAAATAAACTCCACTCTTACAAGTATAATGATGATATCTTCCGTCGTCTTACTAATATTCCAAAAGGTAAGAACCACGGTTTTATTATGTTCCTTGATTGGTCTGGTTCTATGCAATGGAACTTGAAAGATACCATGAAGCAACTGTTTTCGCTTTGCTTGTTCTGTAAACAAATCGGAGTGCCTTTCGAGGTGTATGCCTTCAAAGATAACGGTTGTGATAATCCATTTACATATATCGGTCAAGAAAATGTAATTGGTGCTTCAAACCTCGTTCTACGCAACTTCCTTTCTTCACGAATGAATATTCAGGAATTGAACTTTGCTATGACTATGCTTTGGTGTGCCGCTAATCGCAACTGGTTGGCAACTGATGGTATGGGTGGCACGCCACTTAATCATGCGATTATGATTGCGCCAAAACTGGTTGATGACTTCCGTGCTAAGAATAAACTTGAAATCGTGAACACTATCTTCCTTACAGATGGTGACTCCAATCCAAGTGAAGGTATAAAGAATGAAACAACACCACGCCAGTTCCGTGAAAACCGTCGTTATTTCTATGTTGATAAAGTAACACGTAAAACATATGATTGGTATCCTTGGGGTTATGGTAATTATGCTGATAACACCAACACTCTATTGCGTATCCTAAAAGATCGCACCGGTTGTAATCTTGTTGGTTTCTTCCTCTTTGGAAATTCTTTCAATAAGTTTGCTACCCAATTTAATCTTAGAGATAATTGGGACAAGTTGAAACAAATCCAAAAGTTCTGGAACGATAACAAGTTCTATCCTGTCAAGAGTGCCGGGTATGATGAATATTATGTTATTGACTCTAAGGCACTAAAAGATACCAAGAATGAATTGGCTATTGATAATACTAAAAAGAATACCGCTCGACAAATGGCTAAGGCATTCTCTAAATTCGCACAAAAGAAAACTGTAAATCGTGTCCTGCTCCGCCAGTTTGTTGATCGTGTAGCAGGCCAAGCAAAGAAGGTTGGATAATGAAACAATATAAATCTCCTGATCGAGACCATGGCCGGTATGCCAGATGGTTGGATGATAACTATGAAACCAACTATTGGCGCTTTCGCCGTATATGGTATCCTATGAATAAGTTTGGTTTATTTTATCTAACGTATGGTACTGACGCATATGATAGGCAGGTTAGTCGATCACTTGTAAAACGGTGGGAACCTTGGGAAGGTACGAGTGCCGACCTGTGCTTGTTTACATACCCTGAGGAAATCAAAAAGGCTTACAATAAAAAGAAGAAGAAGGAAAACAAGTCTGTTTACAAACCATTTAGAGGTTGACACCGACGGTTCCTTGTGCTATAATCCATATATAATGAGAAATCTTGAAAGGAAAAGATGTAATGGCTAAGAAGATTGATCGTACCGAATTCCTCGAAAAAATTCGTTTTGAGTTCGGTGCTATTCGCTCAATCACCCGTCCGCAGGTTCTTCAAATCTGCGACAAGTATGGTCTAGATAAACCTAACTGGATCCTAAATGATGTTGCCCGTAAACTTGGCCGTGGTATCTATTCTCTTCCTGAGCATGGCGCCGACCTTCCAAAAGTTGCAACTAAAACAACTAAGGTAAAAGTTGCTGCACCTGCACCTGTAATTCCTGAAACTGCCGTTGCTATGGTTGCGCCTTCAGTTGTTGCAACAAATGCGGAACTTTCACTTGTTCCTGAAAAGGCCACTGGTTATGTTCCATTCGGACACTTTGCCGATGTCCGTTCTATTGTTAAATCTAAAAAGTTTTATCCAACATATATTACTGGACTTTCTGGTAATGGTAAGACTATGATGGTTGAACAAATCTGCGCCGCTGAAAAGCGTGAAATGGTTCGTGTTAATATTACAATTGAGACGGATGAAGATGATCTTATCGGTGGTTTCCGCCTTGTCAACGGTGAAACAGTATGGCAGGATGGCCCTGTTATTACTGCTATGTCACGCGGTGCCTTACTACTCTTGGACGAAGTTGACCTCGGTTCAAATAAACTTATGTGCCTTCAACCAGTCCTCGAAGGTAAAGCAGTTTACCTAAAAAAGACTAATCGTGTGGTTCATCCAACCGCAGGTTTCAATATCGTTGCCACCGCTAATACTAAAGGCAAAGGTTCTGATGATGGTCGCTTTATTGGCACCAACGTTATGAATGAAGCGTTCCTTGAGCGTTTCTCTATTACAATGGAACAGGAATATCCTGCTGCTAAAATCGAGTCTAAAATCCTTAATAATGTCCTTGGTGCATCTGGTATTGAAAACACGGAGTTTGTTGATAAGTTGGTTACTTGGGCAGATGTTATCCGTAAATCCTTCTATGAAGGTGCTTTGAGTGAAATTATTTCAACTCGCCGTCTTGTCCATATCTGCGAGGCATATGCTATCTTTAATCAAAATAAAGTAAAGGCTATTGAGTTGTGCCTTAATCGTTTTGATATTGATACAAAGAATGCCTTTTTAGAGTTGTACCGTAAAGTGGATGAGACCGTGGATCCTGTGACAGAGGCATCACCTATTGCTACTCCTGAAACAGAAGTTTCGTTCTAAAAAATGAGGAATACTAAATAGACATGTAGGTCACGGACGGCAATCCCACCTACTCTAATCTCGGCTAGGAGACCAGCATGTCTATTTATACCCCTTACACCTACCTTATCGGTTGGTCCATCCACAATAAATGGTATTACGGAGCAGAATACGGGAGTGTTGTAAAAGTTGCCAACCCTTCCAATCTTTGGAATACCTACTTCACTTCTTCCGCAGAGGTAAAAAAGTTTAGACAAGAATACGGCGAACCTGATGTTATAAAAATCCGAAAGACATTCTTAACAGAAAAAGAATGTCGGGAATGGGAAGATAAAGTCTTAACCAAATTAGATGTTATAAGGTCAGACCGTTGGTTAAATAAGAGACAAGGAAGTTCTTATAAGTTTATTTGTGAAGGACATTCCGAAAAGTCAAAAGATAAAATGCGAGGACCGAGAGGACCTCAAAATGAAGAATGGGTGAAAAATAGATTTGCTAACCGAGTACCGGCCAGAACAACGGCCCTAAAAGGTCGCCCTTCTCCAATAAAAGGAAGAAAACTGAAACAAAGAGAAAAAAAGTTATGTCCTGTATGTAATAGAATGATTGATGTATCAAATTATGTAAAATGGAAACACGGAGAAAGTTGTAATGAAAACAAGTGAAATCATTTCTAAATTGGAAGAAGTTGTAGAAACTCTCCAATCTCAGGTAAATGAAAATAATACCGAACAAGAAGATGAATGGTACCTAAAACGTCGAAACAGGTATTGTACCGGTAAAAAAGATAAGTATATTGTTCGGTATGGATATGGAGATAATAAAGCATATTTTACTTGCTACGAAGAAGCAAGGAAGTGGATTGCCAAAGATATGGAAACATATTCAGGACAAGATCCTATTCCTGAATATGCTATTGATTTTGAGGAAACTTATACTATTGAGTTTATCTTACCAAGAAAAAAGAAATCTGAAAAAACCGGATTGTTCGGACATCAAAGGGCTCCTGATGATGAATATAAAGGTGTCACTGATGTTTGGATAGATTAAAATAGAGCTTGACATTACACCAATACCCTGCTATAATGTATAAATCGTCGGCATTATAGCAGGGTATCATCCCACTAAACGACGAAATTAAACTATGTATGGAGAAATATATAATGGCTACAGCTCGTAAGACACAAATTGAAAAGATCGAGAACGTCCTTCTAAAGCATAACACAGGCGCTGGTATCACCGCTGATTCCGTTGCTCGTATTGCCCGCGTTCCTCGTGAGTCCGTTTCTAAGCGTGTTGCGGATCTCCGTGAGTATTACAACATCTACACCAACTACCGCATGGTTGATGGTAAGCGCACGGCTTTCTACCGCCTTGCTAACTAATACTTTCTAAAAAGTATGCTATATAGGGATGTGGCTCTCGCCACGTCCCTTTTTGTTTATGGAGAACATTATGGAAATTAAAATTTCAACCGAAGAATTGCGAACAAAAAAATTATTTGTAGCAACACCTTGTTATGGAGGCCAGTGTTTCGGTTTGTATTCTAAAGCCTGCCTCGACCTTCAAGCAACATGTATCCAATATGGCATGGAATGCCGTTTCTCATTTATCTTTAATGAGTCCCTAATTACCCGCGCCCGAAATTATCTTGTTGATGAGTTCCTCCGTTCTGGTTGTACCCATCTACTATTCATCGATGCCGACATTCAATTTAATCCACAAGATGTTTTAGCATTATTGGCACTTGACCGTGATATCATCGGCGGCCCTTATCCTAAGAAATCAATTAACTGGAATAATATTGTTAATGCCGTTAAGCGTAATGCTGAAAATCCTGAATTTAATCCTGGTATGCTTGATGGTGTTACAGGCGACTTCGTTTTTAATCCTGTTCCTGGTACAAAGTCATTCAAGGTAACCGAACCAGTTGAGGTTATGGAAATTGGCACAGGTTTCATGATGGTAAAACGTGAAGTATTCGAGAAATATGCTGAAGAATATCCACACCTTCATTATAAGCCAGACCACGTTGGTCAGGCCAACTTTGATGGCACACGTTATATTCATGCTTACTTTGATACGGTAATTGATCCTGCCTCACATCGTTATCTTTCAGAAGATTATATGTTCTGTCAAAATGCCAGAGCAATTGGTATGAAAGTTTGGTTGTGCCCATGGATGAAGACGACCCACGTTGGTACATATGGATTCCAAGGCGATCTTCCCGCAGTAGCAGCATTGAGCGGTAATTTGCGGTGATAATCGGCGTTGTCGGTTTCATAGGATCCGGCAAAGGCACAGTAGGTGATATTCTCGAAAGAGAACATGGTTATAAAAAGTTTGCCTTTGCTGATGCTCTAAAGGACGCGGTTGCAGGTATCTTCCTGTGGCCGCGAGGCCTTTTAGAAGGTGACACGAATGCCTCACGGGCCTTCCGTGAGAGAGTTGATGTTTGGTGGTCACATAAACTCGGTTATGAAGTAACACCAAGATTAATCCTACAAAAATTTGGCACAGAAGCATGTCGGCATGGAATCGCAGATAACATCTGGATTGCGGCATTAGAAAAACGTATTCACGGATATGAAGATGTGGTTATCACCGACTGCCGTTTTCCTAATGAAATTGATTTTATTCGGAGTGCCGGCGGCATACTCATTCGTGTAAAACGAGGTGATGATCCTTCTCCAGAAGAAATTTCTAAGATGCATATATCAGAGACAGCTTGGAACAATTATGATCCAGATTTTGTTATTCATAACGAAGGAACAAAAGACGATCTAAAAGAGAATGTAAAAATCATCTTGACACAACATGAAAAACAATATAAAATAATGCATACACTGTGAATATAAGGAGTATAATATGAAATTTAGTGAAAATACCTTAACGGTTCTTAAAAACTTTTCTAACATTAATAGTGGCGTTGTTCTTAATGCTGGCAAAGTTCAAAAGACCATGTCATCGGAACGTTCCATTCTACTTGAGGCAACTCTTGAAGATGATATTCCACAACAGTTCGGTATCTATGACCTGAACCAGTTTCTCGGTAATATTACTACACTAAAGAATCCTGAAATCTCATTCGGTAAGGATTCTGTATCTATGACCGAGGGTGATTTCACATTGACTTACCTTGCTTGTTCACCTAACCTTATTATCACACCGCCTGCCGATAAGGAACTAACAATCAAGAATGTTGATGTTTCATTTACCTTGGCTAATGCTTCTCTTTCCCGTCTATTAACTTTGGCGAGAATGAATAACCTTCCACATCTATCTGTAGTTGGTAAGGATGGTGCCCTATTGCTTCAGATCCATGAGAAAGCAAATGACACGTCCAACCATGGTTCTACAAAGATCGGTGATTATGCTGGTAAGGACTTTATTGCTACATTCAAGAGCGAGAACCTTAAACTTATTCCTGATGATTATGATGTTGAACTACAGATTGGTGCCTTTGCCAAGTTTGTTAATAAGGCCGGCAATCTAAAGTATTTCATCGCTCAGGAAACAAAGTGATGAGTAGAATAACCGATTTGGTTGTTATGTTTTTTGTTGGTTGTTCTGTATCTTTGTTTGTCTTTATGATATTCTCTGCTACAGACCATCAAAGTAAATGTAAAGACGCCGGCGGCGTATCCGTTAGAGGTGTCTTAAAGTATGAATGTATTAACCCCGGTATGATTATTGAGGTGGACTAATGAGTATGATGGGACATAATCAGCAGCAAAGGTCGGTACAAGGTCTTACAGATGAAGACCGCAAAATCCTCCGTAAGGCAGTATTGGAAATGAATGACTCCATGACCCGTGTTGGTGCTGAGAGAGAACTACAAAAAGAAACCACGAATGAGGTTGCCGACAAACTCGGTATTGATAAGAAATTATTCCGCCGTATGTCGCGGGCCTATTTCAAGGCTAACTTTAAAGAAGAAGTCCAAGAGAATACGGACTTTGAAGAGTTTTACACCACTATTATGGAAAAGACGGCATCTTAATGAGTGAATTTTTATTATGTGAGAAATACCGTCCTCATAAGGTCGAGGACACCATCCTGCCGTATCGTATCAAAAAGGTATTTCAGGATTATGTGAAAGAGGGTAATATACCCAACCTAATGCTAACTGGTCCTGCCGGTTGCGGCAAGACTACAATTGCCAAGGCTATGTGTGAAGAACTTGGTTTGAATCATCTCTTTATCAATAGTTCTGATGAACGTGGTATTGATATGTTGCGAACCAAGATCAAAGGATATGCCTCAACTATCTCCCTTACAGGTGGTCGTAAGGTTATCATACTTGATGAGGCCGACTATCTTACACCAGAGGCACAGGCGGGCCTGCGTGGAGCAATCGAGGAGTTTAGTGAGAACTGCTCCTTTATCTTCACTTGTAATTTTAAGGCAAGATTGATTGATGCTCTACATTCTCGTTGTGCCGTTGTTGACTTCTCACTTAAAGGTGATGAGAAGGCCAAGATGGCAATGGAGATGTTTAAAAGACTAAAAACAATATTAGTAACAGAGGGAATTGAATACGATGCTAACGTATTGGGAAAGATTGTTTCGAGGTATTTCCCAGATTACCGAAGAACTCTCAACGAGATACAACGTTATTCTTCTGGCGGAACTATTGATGCTGGCGTTCTTGCTCAGGTTGACAATGTAAGAAAACTCGAAGAACTTATCAAGGCATTAAAGGAAAAAGACTTTGGTGCTATGCGTAAGTGGGTTGTTAATAATTCCGATGTTGATCCAGCAAAAATCTTCCGAGATGTATATGATGGGTTGACAGAGTATCTAAAACCTGATACTATACCATATGCTGTTGTGATTATAGGAAAATATCAGTATCAAGCGGCATTTGTGGCAGACCAAGAAATCAACCTAGTGGCCTGTCTAACTGAAATGATGGTTGAATGTGAGGTAAAGTAAAATGACAAATACATTCCAAAATGATCTTTCCAAGATCGTAACTGAGAGTGAAAAGTTCCTTTCTAATGAATTTACCAAAGGTAAGGGACTTACTAAAACTGAACTTAAAGGTTTTTCGGGGCCATCTCTCGAACACACCTCCGAATATATTCTTAAATCTGTTATAAAACTCCTTGAAGAAAAATATCCAGACTCAAATATCGTTTGGAGTAAATCTTATATTAAGTCTGACCATATTGGTTTTAGTGATGAGAGATTAGATCAACACATTTGCGTAAACGGAAAGTTAGCCTTTCTTCAAGAAGATCGTGCTTGGGTAGACAAACCTTTTTATACTTTAAAGAGGGCAGTTATTCGTAACATTATGTTGTCTTGCCCATCCAAGTTGTCTAAAAACGTGCAATTTTGTCTTGTAGGTTACTGTATCGATATCAAACCAGAAATTGTTAATACTTGTGACTATACGCAAGGGTATGGAGATCGTATCAATATGTTTTCCATCACAGGTCGCCGTCGAGGTAAAAAAGTTAACGGAAAATCTGTGAATTGGTATGAAACAGGATATGATAAAGATATGATTGCCAACTATGTGAACTATGTATATAAAACACTAGAAGGTGCTATTAATGAAACAAGTGATGCTGTACCACGGAGATTGTTTGCATGAAATGGAGAAGATACCGGACAATTCGGTAGAACTCATTTTATGTGACTTACCTTACGGCACTACAAGATGCAAATGGGATTCAGTTATCCCATTTGCTCCTTTATGGGAACAATATAAAAGAATTATCACAAAAACCGGTGCAATTGTATTGTTTGCCGACCAACCTTTTTCTTCTTTACTTGTTGCTTCAAACGTTGAATGGTTCAAGTTTGAATTTATATGGAAGAAAGATAAGACAACAGGATTTCTCCTTGCCAACTATAGACCTATGAAATGCACCGAAGATATTTTGGTGTTTTCTCCTGGTGGTGCTGCGGCGGCCAGTAGAAATAAAGGAAATATAACTTACAATCCTCAAGGTCTAATTCCAAAACGTGTAGAAAAAAAGAATAATGAGAAACGTCTAGGTAAAATTATAGGACAAAGACACAATCTAGGAGAGAATAACAAACTTTTAACGGATGCGTCCTATACACAGGAATATACCAACTATCCTAATGAGATATTGGAATTTAAAGGTGAGAATAACACCATACATCCCACTCAGAAACCTGTTGCTCTTTGTGAATATCTTATCCGAACTTTTTCTAATGAAGGTGAAACGGTTCTAGATAATACCATGGGTTCAGGTACCACAGGTGTTGCTGCGGTTAACTGTAATAGAAATTTTATCGGTATTGAGTTTGAAGAACAATATTTCAAAATTGCCAAAGAGCGTATTGATAGTGCTAACGCTAAAACAGAAAACTCAGGAACATTATTCTAATGGCTGACCTATTCAAAGATATTATACCTTCAATCCTCCAGAACAAGCAATACGTTCTGGAGGATGAAAAGGACTACCAGGGATATATCATAAATAAAGCGTTGTCGTTCCATTACGATTGTGCTTTACAAGCCAACCAGATGAATTTGTATCCCAATCTTCCTGGAACTCTTCAATATCAATATCTCCTAAATACTATCCGTGGGTATAAAAGACCATATAGTAAATGGGTAAAACGTGAAACCTCAGATAACTTGGAGGCCGTCAAGGAATATTATGGTTATTCTTATGATAAAGCGAAACAGGTACTGGTTTTACTGAACGATGCCCAATTAGAAGAAATAAAAAAACGAATTCATAAAGGTGGGACAAATGACAGTAAACCTAGACGACTTCGTGGAGGTAAAATTACCTGATCCACAGGCCTTCTTAAAGGTAAAAGAGACACTGACGCGAATAGGTGTGGCATCCAAAAAGGATAAAACACTCTATCAGTCATGTCACATTCTACACAAACAAGGTCATTATTATTTGGTACATTTCAAAGAAATGTTTATGCTCGACGGTAAACCTACTGACTTCTCGGAGGAAGATAGGGGCCGTCGAAATACTATTGCCAATCTATTAGCGGAGTGGGGATTAGTTAATCTTGTTGATAAGAACAAGAGTGCTGAACCACTTACACCTCTAAATAGGATTAAAATTATTTCTTATTCCGAAAAGAATGAATGGAACTTGGTTGCCAAGTATTCATTAGGTAAGAAGAGATATCCAGAAGAATAGAAAGTGAGTATATTATGACTACGTTGAAACTTTTTAGATTACATCCTCAGGTTAAACTTCCTGTAAAACAAACCGCACAATCGGCTTGCTTCGACTTGTCCTTCCAAGGTTATAATAATAACACATACGAAGGTTTTACAGCAACTAATAAGCCCTTTAAAAGACCTATGAATAACCAGATTGTTATTCAACCTGGAGACCGTATTGCTGTTCCTACTGGTATCATCATGGATATTCCGGAGGGATACTCCGTGCGCCTCCACGCCCGCTCAGGCATGTCTTTAAAGCAAGGCCTCGTTCTTGCTAATGCTGAAGGTGTTATTGATTCCGATTACGTTCAAGAGGTAATGGTTCTGGTTCATAACATCTCACAGAACCAGATTGTTATCAGTAGTGGTGACCGTATCGCACAGGCCGAATTGGTCGAGTACGTTAAGTATTCTATCGTAGAATCCGCAGCAAGACCTGGTGTAAAGACTAACCGCACAGGTGGTATGGGTTCAACAGGTGTTTCTTCCGAAGGTTCAACCATTATTATTAATGTACCAGAGAATAAAGATATGAAAGAGATGGTTTCATATCGTAAGACTAAACCTTCTGCTAAATTGCCACCTAAACTTCCACCAAAGGCGCCGCCTAAGGTGCCAACTAAGAAAACAGGAAAAAGTAAAGCATGACTTTTCCAATTCACCTTGTAGCACAATTTGGATTAAGAATGTGTGGTGGTATCACCGTGCCTGGATTAGGTGTACCGACAAAAGTTCTTATCAATAATCTGGTACCAGCATTAGAAGGTGATAGAGATACCCATAATCTTTTGGGTATGCTTATTAATGTTTTATCTCATAATGTAATGATTGGTGGCATACCTGCCATTCCTGCTATTATAAGTCAAGCAGCACCTGACGTTTTAGGTATTATACCTCATGTTCAAGGGTTTCCTATTCCAATTGGTGGTTCACCTAATGTTAGAATAGGTCAAGGTAGTATGGCTGCCGGACTTGGTATCATGCAAAACTTAATGGGTGGTGGATTTGGTGCTTTACAAGTTGGTGAGTTGGTTGCCATAGGACAACAGATTATGGGCACCGTAATGAGTTTCACTCAAGTTGGTGGAGGTGCCGCAGTAGCAACTATCGGCAATCTAACATCAGGAGTTTCTGTATCACCGGGTCAAACATTAGTAGGACAAACATCAGGATATACATATACAACCGTTGTGTATGTTGATAGCCGATTGGATGCTTATCCAGCATTATCCGATGTTACTAATGCTATTGTAACGGATACAGGTGATTATATTACTTTACAAACATACGAAGATTATTATCCAACTATGAACCTAACAGCATCAGTGGTGACATTATGACAGTATCAATAGCAAATCTAACAGCATCATGGGTTGACACAGGTAATGCCTATACAGGTATTGGAATGAATGTGGCTGCTCCTTTTGGTGCTAATACAAATTCAAGACTTATTAATCTTAGTGTAAATGGAACTTCCGAATTTAGTGTTGATGCTAATGGTAAAGTTTATTGTGTTTCATTAAATACTAATACACTTTATACCAATAATTATTTGGCATCAGGATTACCTTCCGCATCTGGCGTTGGTCGAGGAACAAGGGCATTTATTGTAGATTGTTCTAACATGACTGTAGCGGATGCTAATGGAAATATTTCCAGTAATTACGGAGGTATCGTATCCGGTGGTGGAGGTGGTTCAACACCTGTATATTCTGATGGTACAAACTGGAGAATAGGTTGACAAACGTATGACAATTACTATATAATGTTATGACGATAGCCGAAAGGTATCGTTTTTATATCTCGCTTAAAAGGAGACAAACATGACAAGCTATAAATTTAACACAGATAACTTTGGTATTCCTACAGGTCTTGCTAAACAACTAATTGGATTCGACACCGTTCTGGAGAGAATCCGTGAAGCAGCAGAGACCATGCCAAAGATTCCATCTTATCCTCCATATAATATTAAAAAGATTGACGATGAGCATTTCGTTATTGAGATGGCTGTTGCTGGTTTCGGCAAGCATAATCTTGATATTGAAATAAAGGACGATACTCTTTCAATTTCTGGTAGTTTAGATGCCGATGAGAAAGATTATCTCTATCAAGGTATTGCTAACCGTGCCTTTACACGAAAGTTTACCCTTGCGGATACTGTAGTTGTAAAGAACGCGGAGTTGGCAAATGGTCTACTTAAAATCGCTCTTGAACGTTTTATTCCGGAAGAAAAGAAGGCCAAGAAAATCGACATCTTGGATCCGTTCGGTGTTCAGGAAACGACCAAGCAACTCCTCACGGAGGGCACAAAAGCGTGGACTCAGGGACTACAGAAAATCGCTGATACTATGACACCTAAATAAACATAACATGGGCGGGGCCTCTGATATCAAGCCCCGCTCCTCTTTAGGATTATATCATGAAACTTGTGATTGAAGATACTTCCAAACCTAAGACCGTCACGGTCATAACCCCCACTATTGGTTCACCAAAACTAAAAGATGCCTTAGATAGTGTTGAGAAACAAACCTATAAACACATTAAACACCTTATTGTAGTTGATGGTAAAGAATTTGTCAACGGTGTATTTGAACAAGTTGGTTTACCACCAAAAGATAAAGTAAAAGTTCTTATTCTTCCAGAAAATACAGGCAAAACAGGCGGTGATTTTTATGGTCATCGTATCTATGCTGCTATGCCACATCTATTAAATTCCGATTATATTATGTTTCTTGATGAGGACAATTGGTATGAAAGTGATCACGTTGAGACCCTTGTGCAGACTGCCGAGAGTAAAAACTTGGATTTCTCTTTCTCACTCCGTAAGATATACTCGCCAGAAGGAAAGTATATTACCGATGATAATTGTGAAAGCCTCGGCAAATGGCCAATATTCATGTCACGCCGCTCTCCTCATGGTGAACAGTTCTTAATTGACACATCATCATTTTGTTGGAAGAGAGAGTTCATACAAAAGACATGCCATTTCTGGCACGCCGGTTGGGGTGGTGATCGCCAGTATTTTTATTCTGTTAAACAATATGCTAAGTATGATACAAATGGTAAGCATACACTTTGCTACCGTTTAGATGGTAATCCTAATTCAGTAACAAAAGAGTTTTTCGAGGCAGGTAATAGAACACAAGAACAATATTATGAAGGGAAATATCCATGGACAAAGATATAGTTGTAGGTGTAGTTGATAGATATAGATGGGAACAGATACAACACTGGGCCAACTCTATCAAAAAGTCTGGTTTTACTGGACACAAGGCACTTATTGTTTATAACATGGATGCCGAGACGGTAAGAAAACTTACTGCCGAAGGATTTATGTTGATTGGTTGTAATCAATATGATGAAAAAACTGGATTCTCTCATGATAATTCTCGTGGTTCTGTTATGGTTGACCGCTTCTTCCATCTTTATAGTTTTCTAAATCTATTAAGTGAACCGGTCAAAAATGTTATTATGACCGATGTTAGAGATGTTATCTTTCAGGACGATCCATCTAAATGGTTAGACAAAAACTTTTTTGGAAATATTCTTGTTGGTTCGGAAAATCTAAAGTATAAAGATGAACCATGGGGAAGAAATAATTTACAGCAGGCTTTCGGTCAGTATTTCCTTGAAACATATGGTGATAATGAAATCTATTGTGCTGGTGTTATTGCCGGTTCAAGAAATGCTATGAAAGACTTGGCACTTAATGTCTGGTTGATTTGTCGTGGACTAAATCCACATGTTCCAGGCGGCGGTGGTCCAGACCAAGCCGCACTAAATGTCCTTCTACAATCGGAAGTATATTCATTATCAACTAAATTTACAAATCCTTCCGATGCTTGGGTTGTTCATGCTGGCACATCTCTGCCTGCTATTCAGGCCGGTTCAGGTGGTATTGGTGAAGCATATAGAGCAAATCCTAATATTGACTTGCCATTTGTGAGTAAAATAGAATATAATGTAATCAATAATGAAGTTTACGCAAACGGAAATAAAGTATCGGTAATACACCAGTGGGACCGTGTGCCTGAGTGGAAAGAATTATTTACAAATAAGTTTGGAGATTAAAGATGGCTTTGACTGATGAAGATTTTATGACGATTAAAGAACTTGGTGATAAATGGCCTTATGATTGGGTATCAGTAAAAGGACTGGCACCTTATGTTAAAAGACTTGGTGAGAATGTTGTAGGTTTAGAGATTGGCACTTGCCGTGCCGAGTCAACCGCATTTCTATTAGATAAATGCCCTAACATTATTAAACTATACACGATTGACCCATACAAGGCTTATGATGATTGGAATGGTGAGATTACACAAAAAGTTATTGATAAGTTTATGATGATCGCACAAGAGAACCTAAAACAATATGGTGATCGAGTAGAGATGATTAGAGAAACATCCGAGGATGCTGCTGATAAGATTAAGTCTATTACCGATAAAGAAGAGTTTGATTTTATCTTTGTTGATGGCGACCATTCATATGGAGCAACATATATGGACTGTGAAAAGTATTATCCTTTATTGAAGAAGGGTGGACTATTCTGTGGCCATGATTATTCTTCTATCGAGGCAGTAAGTCGGGCTGTAAATGAATTTCGTAATGATTATAGTATCACAGCACCAATTAATCTATCTACAAATTCCGCTTTCTTCTGGTATAAGTAATGACCCGCAAGAACCTTCGTATTGGTTTTGCCGATACATTCACAACGGCAATAAATTTCTTTACACATACTCTGGGTAAGTATTACGACATCATTATAACAAATGATAACCCAGAGTATCTTATATATGGTGATGGAAACTTCGGTCAATCACATCGCCAGTATGGTAGTAATGTTAAAAAGATTTTCTATACAGGTGAGAATGTAAGGCCAAACTATGATGAATGTTTTGCTGCCATGACATTCGACCATGAGAATAGTCCAAAGCATTACCGTTTGCCACTATATGTTATCGATATGTATGGTGCAGTAGTGGAAAAATGGACGGACAATTATTACCAATTAGTTGGTCTTAAACATGATTATGAAAAGGATTATGATACAAGAAAGTTTTGTTCCTTTGTTGTTTCTAATCCTCGACAAGAAATGCGAAACGCCATGTTTGGATTAACTAACACATATAAACATGTTGACTCGGCTGGTCCACATCTAAACAATATGGGTGAGGTTCTTCCTAGGGATAAACTACAATATAAGTTAGACTTCCTTAATAACTATCGTTTTAATATTTGTTTTGAGAATGGTTCTTATCCTGGTTATACAACCGAAAAATTGTTTAATGCTTTACAAGTAAAAACGATGCCTATATATTGGGGATCACCAACGGTTGACCGTGATTTCAATACAAGTGCCTTCATCAATTGCCATAATTTTAAGACACTAAATGATGTTGTTAAATATGTAGAACATCTGGATTCACCTGCTGGTAAACAGGAATACTTGGATATTATAGAACGTCCTGCTTTTAAAAATGATATACCTAATGAATATACGGACTTACACAACCTTTATGAATGGTGGGATAAGTTTGTTATGGAGGGATAATGAGATTATTGTTTGTGGTTCACCGCTACGCACCTTATCCTGGCGGTAGTGAGTATTATGTGCAGAACATGGCCGAAGAGATGCTTAAAAGAGGTCATGACATTACCGTATTGGCAGAGACGCACCAAGGTGATTATAATGGTGTAAAGGTCAATAAAGATTATCAGATACTAAATGAAAAGTGGGATCTTATTATCGTCCATGGTGGTGATGTCTATTATCAAAACATTATTCATTTTAATGGTAATAAGATTAGGTCTCCTGTTCTTTATCTAATAATCAAACCAAGTGATAGTGATGTTTGTAAATTAGGACTACAGTATCATCCTTATCTTGGTTATTCTACATCTATGGATATCGAACACCTTAAAAAATGGAATGTTATTGATAAAGGTCGCCGTGTTCGACATGGTATTGTTCCTCACAAATATCAAAGAGCAAACTTAACAGGCAAAAAAATATTTGTTTCCGCAGGTGGATTTTGGCCGCACAAGGCTATGGCACCGTTAGCAGACGCATTTACAAAAGCAAAGATTTCTAATGCCGAACTTCATTTATATGGATATGGTGAAGAACATTTGATGCCAAAGGAAACAAATAATGTAAAATGTTTCTTTGGTAAAGACAAGACAGAGGTATTACTTTCTATTAGTGCCGCAGATGCTTATATTATGAACTCTTATGAGGAAGGTTTCGGACTTGTCCTTTTAGAATCTATGATGAATAAAGTGCCTTGGTACGCAAGAGATATTGCCGGTGCGAAAGATATGTGCTATTATGGCACCACATATAATGACGAAGAAGAATTAATGGAATTGCTCCGTAAACATAAACGGAATGATAAAAAGATTGATGATGCTTATAATTATGTTATGTGTAATCATACTATACAAGATACTTGTAATGATATAGAAGATGTTTTATTGGAGACTTTAAGATGATTGTTTCTGTTATTGGTGCCGGCGGCCACGTTGGATTCCCTCTTTCATTAGTTATTGCGAATGCCGGACATACAGTTTATGGTATTGATGTTAATGAAGATATTGTAAGACAACTAAATGAAGGCAACGTGCCTTATGTTGAAGAAGATGCTAAAGGACTATTAGATAAGTGCCTTGGCAATAAATCAGTTATATTCACTACTGGATTCGATCCTATTAAGGACTCTGATGTTATTGCCATTATGATTGGCACGCCAGTAGATGGAGAAGGTAATGCCCGATTGGATGATCTTTTTAATTTTGTTGACGATACTCTTATTCCTCGTATGAAGAAAGGACAATTAATTGTCCTTCGTTCTACAGTATCACCAGGAACAACAGAGGTTATTAGAGACCATATTGAAGATAATCATGGTTGGATAGAAGGTAAAGATTATCATCTTGTATTTGCACCAGAACGTGTCGTTCAAGGTAAAAGTATTACAGAAATCTCCAGTCTGCCACAATTAGTTGGTGCCTTTTCTGATGATTCCTATTTACAGGCCTCACTATTCTTTAATACATTCATTAGTAATAAAGTATTTCATCTTACACCAAGAGAGGTTGAGATTGGTAAACTAATGACTAATATGTATCGTTATGTTTCATTTGCCTTTGCTAATGAGTTTTGGATGATTGGAGAAAAACATGGCATTAATATTGACAAAGTTATCGATGCATGTAATTACGATTATCCACGAATGGATGTGCCTCATCCAGGACCTAATGTTGGAGGTCCTTGCCTCTTCAAAGACGGCCGTTTCTTGTTGTCTGACATTCCCTTTGGCGATCTTATTAACACTAGCTTTCTTATTAACGAAGGTATGCCTGACTATATCTTTAATCGTATTAAAGTTATTAATAAAAGTATAAAGAAAGTCCTTATTCTTGGTGCCACATTTAAGAAGGATTGTGATGATACTCGCAACTCTCTCGCCTTTAAAATGAAAAAGGTTTGTAAGAAGCATGGTGTAAAAGCATGGATGGTTGACCCTTATTATATTGCTGGAGAAACCCCACCAGCATTTCAGGACTATGATGCGGTTATTGTTATGACACCACATACAGTATTTGCTGATTATTGTAAATTAGATATGTTTAGAGAAGGATGTATTGTTGCTGACCTCTGGAAGATGTTCCCAGAAAGCAAACTAAGTAATACAGGGATTTATAAAGTTGGAGATGTGAAATGAAAGTATTAGTATGCGGAAGCGAAGGTTCTTTGATGCAGGCAGTTATTCCAAAACTGCTTAGAGATGGCCATGCTGTATATGGTGTGGATAATCTTTGCCGTTATGGTGAACGTCTTGGTATTGCCGGACAAGGATATGAGTTTCGCAAGGCCGACCTCACAGATCGTCCATCAGTTAATGCTCTTGTGAAGGATGTTAAACCAGACCTAATCATTCAGGCTGCGGCACGTATTTATGGTGTTGGTGGTTTCAATATGTATTGTGCCGATATCCTTGGTGAAGATTTAGCACTACACAATAATGTCCTCAAGGCCGCAGTTGATAACCATGTACCTAAGGTTGTTTATACATCATCATCTATGGTATATGAGAACTGCCAAGGTGAAGTTAAGGAAGATGATGTTGATACTGTAATTGCTCCTTACACGGAATATGGTTTATCAAAGTATGTTGGTGAAAAGATGTCTATTGCTTTTGAGAAGCAATATGGTGTTGCTTATACCATTTGGCGTCCATTTAACATTCTAACTCCATATGAAAAGTCAGAAGGTACACAAGGTGTTTCTCATGTTTTTGCTGACTTTATGAACGAGATTATTGTTAAACGTTCTAATGTTATTCCTATGTTAGGTGATGGTGAACAAATCCGTTGCTTCACATGGATTGACGAGGTAGCAGAGGCAATTGCTACACATTCATTTTCCTCTAAGACAAACGGTCATGCGTTTAATCTAGGTAATCATGAACCGATTACTATGCTTGAGTTAGCAAGGAAGATTAGATCGATTGCTGCTAATGAGTTTGGTTGTACCTTTGATGCTGCTATGACCTTTGCTCATAAACCAGCATATAAGAACGATGTTCGCTATCGTGTTCCTAATGTTGATAAGGCTAAAGAACTCCTTGGTTGGGAAGCAAAGATGAAGGTTGATGATAGTCTCCGTCTTTGTATTAGGGATGCTTTGAATGGAAGTAAGTAGTCAACACTTTAGCAATTTAGGTTTTCTATCTGTTGATTTATATGACGATGATGTTAAACCAATTGTTGAAGAGGTTAAGGAAGTATATAAAAATTTTGATAAGGCCGCCAGATTTAATCAAGGTCTGGCTGGCCATCTCAATAATGAGTATTACTTATTTAAATGTAAATCTCATATAGAAAATCTTTTACTTCCATTAGTATATGAATATAAGAAAATATTTCCACATCTTATTTGTAAAGATGATGGATATTTTTTAGAGAATGTTTGGGTTAACTATCAAAAGAAACATGAGTTTAATCCGGTACATCATCATTTAGGTGTTTTTAGTTTTGCTTTATGGTTAAGAGTGCCATACTATATACAAGAAGAATATAAAACATTCCCTCACATTAATCCAGGTGAAAACATTACTGCTAACTTTTGCTTTCAATATACAGATGCTTTAGGTGAAATACAAAGGCATCCTATTCCTGCTGATAAAACATATGAAAATAAACTTATATTCTTTCCTGCTAAAATGCGGCATTTTGTGAATCCATTTTATACAAGTGATGAATATAGAATAAGTGTTTCTGGTAACTTTGCATAAGGATATAACATGGTAATTATTGATATTGGTTCAGGCCCACATCCAAAGGCCGATGCTACGATAAGAATGGATTTACACCAGTGGGCCGGCGTCACACACGTCCACAACCTCACACATTATCCATATCCATTTGAAGATAACTTTGCTGACAAGATTTATCTTGGTGATGTTATTGAACACCTAACCAAGTTTGATGCTCCTTTGGTATTAAAAGAAATCAATCGTGTTTTGAAACCAGGTGGTATCTTTGAGATTTCCTGTCCTGATGTTTTGTGGATTATGGAACGTATTGTGAAGAGGGATTGGAATGAAAAGGCCAACGTTGATTGGTTAAGACAGCATGAAAACCCTTGGGATAATGCCATGGATTATTTGTTCGGTGGTTGGCGTCATCCAGAAGAACACAAAATACCAGGTATGGGACATATTAATGGTTTCTGTGAGGTAATCTTACACAAACATTTGAGTGAAGCAGGATTTAAAGATATCAAACGTGTTCCTGATTTACGTAATCCTGAACCTGCCCGTGGTGCGGTTCTATTGATGACGGCATCCAAATGAATATAACTCCTTTTACATTTCCTAATTTAGGATTTTTACAATTTGAATTAGATGAAGAACAGTTATTACCAATAAAAAATGAAGTTAATGGAATACAAAATAATTTTGATAAATCTATTAAATGTAATAAAAGTTTAGCTGGACATATTGATAAAGAATATAAATTAATTGAATGTCGAGAACATATTGGAAATATTATATATCCTTTAGTTGAAAAATATTTTTATAATTTTGGTTCCTTAGAATATTGTGACAATATACTGACATCTGGTGTTCCTCTTATTTTACAAAATTGCTGGGTCAACTTTCAAAAAAAACATGAATTTAATCCTTTACATGACCATTCTGGAATTTTTTCATTTGTTATATGGATAAAAATTCCATATGATGTAATAGAAGAAAAAAAAGTATATAATGAAATGAATGAGAAAAAAAATTTAACATCATCTTTTGTTTTTCATTATAGCAATATTTTAGGTATGATTCGTAATTATCCTATATTTACCGATAAAAGTTATGAAGGTAAAGGTTTGTTTTTTCCTAGTGTTTTAAATCATTCTGTATGTCCATTTTATACAAGTGATGAATATAGAATAAGTGTTTCTGGTAATATTAAATATAAGGTTTCATAATGAAAACATTCGTAGTCACAGGTTGTAACGGTTATATCGGCAGCCATATGTGTCATGAACTTGGCACATTTTATCCTGACTGCCATATAATAGGAGTAGATAAAGATGTTAAACCGCATCTTAGGCATCTTTATGATGATTTTATCCATGCTGATCTTGTCAGCGATACCTTTTATTCCACAAAGGGGCGTATCGACTGCATATTCCACTTTGCCGCATACATTTCTGTGGAAGAAGGTGAACGAAACCCATTCTCATATTACCGAAACAACATCGGGGCAACACTTGGAGCAATCTCCGCAGCAAAGAAATACGGAGTAAAGAACTTTATCTTTTCTTCCACAGCCGCAGTTTATGGTGATTGTAGTAGAGATTATATCTTTGGTGGTAATATACTTGAAACTCAACCAGTAAATCCTACATCAGTTTATGGTAAATCAAAGGCTATGTGTGAAACCATATTAGAAGGCCTTGATGATATAAATGTGGCAAGACTTAGATACTTTAATGCCTGTGGTCGTAATGTAAAAGCAAATCTATATGAAGAACATGACCCAGAAACACATTTAATTCCTATACTTGCTAAAAATAAAACAGCAACAATATATGGTGATGATTACCAAACTGATGATGGAACTTGTGTTCGTGATTATGTCCATGTGGTAGATATTTGCCGTGCCCATATACATGCCTATCGTTATCTCGAAAAACAAGAGAAAGCAAACTTTGCCGTCAATATCGGTTCATCTAACGGATACTCCGTAAAAGAAGTGGTTGACAAGGCAAATCAAATCATTCATAATGGTGAAATGACTATAGTTTATACAGGCAAAAGGAAAGGAGACGTTCCTTATCTGGTCGCTGATAATACCAAATTAAAAGAACTATTAGATTATACACCTCTATACACGTTAGACGATATTATGGAAAGTATGAAATCGTCATAAAACGGTTAATGTTGCGGTGCGATAAATAATAGGCCTTCTAACCAAAGGAGCGGCCTTGAAAAGTAAAGATAAGAAAAAGTATAGAAGTATCTTTATATCCGATGTTCATCTTGGCACCAAATATTCAAACGCAGAAAAACTCTTAGAGTTCCTCAAAGAAACCGAAGCCGACAGATATTACTTGATTGGAGATATCATAGACGGATGGATGATGAGAAAGAAAGTCTATTGGCCTCAGGCGCACAATAACGTTATTCAATTCTTCCTAAAACAATCTAAGAAAGATATTCCGGTTATATACGTTACAGGTAATCATGATGAATTCCTTAGAGAGTATAATGGAATAGAAATGGGTAGTATAAAACTGGTGAATGATGCTATACACTATGGAGAAAACGGTAAGAAATACCTTATTATTCATGGAGACCAGTTTGACCTTGTTACGATGAACGCCAAATGGCTTGCCTTAATAGGTGGATGGTTGTATGATAGGATGATAGACCTTAATAGGTATTTGCAGAATATATACCATATATTAGGCATTCGTGGTTTTTCCCTCTCAGCATGGGCAAAATCGAGTGTCAAAGAAGCGGTAAACTTTATCGGTGATTACGAAAAGGTAGTTGCTGATGCTGCCAGAAGGAGATGCGTCGATGGGGTGGTTTGCGGCCATATTCATCATGCTAATATATGTTCTTTTGATAATATTGAATACTTAAACTGCGGCGACTGGGTAGAATCCTGTACCGCTATTGTTGAACACCATAATGGAAAGTTTGAGATAATAAGACGATGAGTAACATTACTATTTTTACAGATGCGTGGGAACCCCAAATAAACGGAGTTGTCACGACATTAAAGACAACTATTAAACACCTTGAGAAACGAGGGTTTGAGGTCAAGGTGGTTCACCCCGGCCTCTTCAAACTAACTGTACCATTACAACCATCAACTGGCATTTATATGCCGATTATGCCTATGGGACTTGCTGATGAATATGTGAAGAATGCCGAACACATACACATAGCAACAGAAGGAAGTATAGGCCTTGCCGCAAGATATTATTGTAAAAAATATAAAAGACATTACACAACATCCTTTCATACTCGATATCCAGAATACCTATATGAACACGCTTATATACCACCAAGAATTACTGGTAGGTATTTTCGTTGGTTCCATAGAAACAGCGATTGTGTTATGGTACCTACCCCCGCCATGGTTGATTACTGTTCTAAAATGGGTATACGGAACGTAAAGATATGGTCCCGTGGAGTTGATACAGACCTATTCAAACCATCACCTTGGACCAACACAGGTACTATCCGTGCCATTTATGTCGGTAGGGTATCAGCAGAAAAGAATCTAATTGAATACCTTGAGATAAGCAATCCTAACATCAGTAAATATGTTATTGGTGATGGCCCACAATTAGATGAATACAAAGCAAGATACACAGATGCTTATTTTCTCGGTCGTAAAACACAACAAGAGATTGCCGACCTTTTACCAGCATATGATGTGTTTGCTTGGCCTTCTCTAACAGACACATTTGGACTTGTTGTGTTAGAGGCCATGGCATGTGGATTACCTGTTGCTGGATTAGACAACGAGGTGAACCGATATATTATTGAAGATGGTAAATCTGGTATTCTAACCGATAGTTATCACTATGAAGAAGCAATTGTAAAGGCATCTAAACTAAAAAGAGAAGATGCCGTAGCAAGAGCAAAACAATTTTCATGGGAATCCGCAACTGACCAATTTGTGAATAATTTAGTATGATAAAGACTTTGATTATACTGGCACAGTTTCATTCTTTAAGTGGAGAACCGGTACATGATATACCGGCCTATTCATGGCAAAATCCTGGTTGGAGTGAAGGTTCTACATCCTTTAATGCCAGTCATCATAACTTTCCTACTTCCGGTCCTTCATCATCCGCAAGCGGTGGTGGAGGTTCCGTTCCTGCTTCTCGCCTGAATAATGACTTCGGAAATATGGATTGATCTATAAACAGATCATATGACCGTCTCCTGACCCATTTATAGATCATTTGATTGTAAACAAGGTGCGACAATATGTCGCATTTACACCGCATATTCCTTGTGTTATAATGTAATCATAATGAAAGGAATGTGCTATGCCTAATTGGTGTTCTAATAATCTCTCCCTATCACATAAAGATCCGGCCATGATTTCCCGTGCCAAAAAGGCATTTGAGGATGGCCGTTTATTTGACGAGTTTGTTCCTATTCCTAAGGATTTGTGTATTAATGCCGATGTTGGTGGTGATACGCCGGAACAAATTGACAACGTAAAGAAACACGGTTATACTGATTGGTATAGCTTCTGCCTCGAAAACTGGGGTACCAAGTGGGATGTTTCAAACGGGTTTATCAACCTTGATGCTCCTAAGGAACTTGACCTAGGTTTTGATACCGCATGGAACCCACCTGTTGCTTTCTATAAAAAGATGGAAGAGTTGGGTTTTTCTATATCTGCCGATTACCGTGAAGAAGGTATGGGTTTTATCGGTGAGTATTCCGACGGTGTTGATGAATGTTATGATTATGATTTTGCCGATGATGAATGGCGAGATCATTTACCAGAGCACCTTGCCGAGGAATTGGAAAGTGAATATGAGTTTTGGAAAGAATATCAGGAAGAAAACACAGAGGAACAATAATGCCTTTATTGCCTGTTTATTATACCACAACTAACTTGCGTAAACGGAAGGCCCGCAAGCCTTCCAAGTCTGCGAGAGAACATGAGGCGTGGTTAAAGTCCATTGGCCTTCATATATCACAATTGCCTAAAAAGCGTAAAGCGGTTAATAGTATAAAAGAATGTGCTGAGGTTCTAAAGGTAGATCGGTCAGATTATGTTTCCACAGGTATTAAAGGTACTAAGTATGCCTGTGCCAAACGTGGTGTTATGGCCAATCTACACAAAGAACCTCAGCATGTCCAGGAAGCGATCTTGGCCAAAGCGGCCAGGACTGCCCCTCTTTATTCTAAGGGTCCATATCAGTATATTACCGACGGCACAAATCTTGAAGATGTTGGTAAGAAAAAGTAAAAGGTGGCACGATGAAAGTTCATTATAGCACAAACTGGATGGGTCCAGTCAATTCTGAATGGATCAAAGAAAATGGTAAAGACTGGTGTGCTGGTCGTATTGATGTATATGGTGATGATGTTCCAGAATATACCGAATTGAATCTGGGTATGATGAAAAACAAAGATTGGATTAGATTTACAAGATGGCTTGAAGGAAACTTCACTACTCCTGAAATATGGACGACAGAGCAGTTGGTTCAGGCATACGAGTTTCATAATCCAAAGATAACATGGTGGGAAAAGAAATGACTGACGAACTAGAACGCATATCGGGTTATCTCTCCAGCGGCGGCCTGTTCAATCCAGAACTGGCTAACCATGAAGCTGTGCGGGAATTGCTGATTGATTGCCGTAACCGCATCGCTGAACTAGAGGCGGCGCTGAAACCGTTTGCAAATGTAACTCCTGTTCTTCAAGAGGATGACCATGGCGTTATTTATGAGTGGGCGTTGAACTGCGATGACATACGCGCCGCCCGTAAGGTATTGGGAGACAAGGAATGACTGACATACCATTGCTTGAACGACTGCGCCTTGGACATACTACAAGCGGAATGAAAATGCTTGGAGAAGCCGCCGACACTATTGAGACACAAGCAGCAGAAATAGATTTTTGGAAAGGCCGTATGCGTGAAGCACTCAAAACGATAAGAGAAAATAACGACCATATTGCTAAGTTAGAGGATGATGGTTTTAAATACCGTATGGCCCTTTCTGAGATACTAATGAAGGCACAGGACACTCTAAGACCAATACCATTCCAAGATGAGGATGAATAAGATGAAAGTGACCGTTGATCTGAATATTGAACTAAACACCGACCAAAAAGATGAAATCACATTGGAGTCACTAAAAGACGCCTATCGTCTCAACTGTATGCCTGATAAGTATGATTGCTCGGATGAGACGATTCCTCCGGATGATGAACTGCTAAATGCTATTGACCTTTTGATAAACTACTATTCTACTAATGACCAATTCCAAGAGTGGATAGTAGAGAAGATGAACTTGAGGGAAAAGAAATGAAAGAATATACAGACCTTGTGGAACGATTGCGCCGTGATGGTATTGCCGCCCGAGATACACTGGAGTGTGCGGAATGTGCACCCACGGTTGATCCAAACGATGCGCTTGAAGCCGCTGATGCTATTAAGGCGCAAGCAAAGCGGATTGCGGAGTTGGAAGTGACAGCCCAATTCGTTGATGAATACATCAAAGAAGCCGGACGACTTGACGCCCGCATCGCAGAGCTAGAAGCAGCGTTAAATCCGCTTGCTGAGGTGGCAGAAAGATATGCTTATTGTAAGCCGAGAGCAGAAGAAGATGATGTTGTTATGTTTGAGCTAATGTATTTTAATCAAGCCCGTAAAGTATTAGGAGAGAAGAAATGACTGATGAGATTGAAAAGTTTCTTGACGACATTACGAGTAAATCCTCCATATCCATTGCCATGTCTAACCCTGCATGGCTTTCAAGATTTGCCGCAGAAACAGCAATAAAAGCAGACAAGTTGGGTAAAGAAAACTTACATCTATGCTCCCGCATCGCAGAGTTAGAAGCGGCACTAAAGCCGTTAATGGCAATAAATACGCTGTATGTAAGTCCACAAATTGCCAGTGTTATATGTTCCGTCCGTAAAGTATTGGAGAAAAAAGATGTTTATGCTTAACTGGCTAGTTGAAACTTTGTTTTATCTTGGGATAGTCCCGACAATTTTCTATTTCACAATATGGTTAGCCGCCATACGATTTATCATTTGGGGCTGCTAACACCGCCCGTAAGGTATTAGGAGAGAAAAAATGAAAATAGAACTAGATGATGCTATGCTATCTGGAATAGTTGTTCAGGACTTACAAGGATATTATGAGATTATGCTAAACAACCCAGAAGAGGATGGTGTCTGTGCGGCTATTGAGATAGTGTTACGAGACTATATGACCAAACCAGATTACACAAACTGGTATAAAAGTGTGTATGATCCAAAGGGTAAAGAGAATGACTGATCACAAAGAGTTGATTGATCTTTTACGATCTAGTCAAAGTCATACTATGATAGAAGCAGCCGACGCTATTGAGGCTCAAGCAAAACGGATTGCGGAGTTGGAAGTGCCGCTGTGTATCGGCCAACGCACTATAGGCATTATGGCAGAGGAGGGATGTTGGCAGTCGGAAAATGGTCGTGCTGTCGTTGCTGCTGATGAGTTGTTTAAGCAAGACCCGTATGAGCGCATCGCAGAGTTAGAAAAGTTTAAAAAACTCGTGGAGTTTATCGCCAACGATTACCATGAACTATCGCACGACAAAGCATCATGGCAGCGAAACGACTGGAAGAAACGCTGTAAGAAACTAATTGAGGAATATTATGAAGATACAGATCGCATCAGACCTTCATCTTGAGTTTGGTCATGACGTCCATATTCCTAATGCTGGTGCAGATGTGCTGGTGTTGGCTGGTGATATTTGTATTGCTAAGGCATTCAAAAATAAAGAACGTAATATAAACAATGTTGGATATTACAGGTTCTTTGATGAGGTCTGTACCAACTTCAAGAATGTAATCTATATTATGGGCAACCATGAACACTATAAAGGTACATTCAACAAGACTGCCTCTATTCTTCGTGAAGGATTGTCGGAATATAAGAACCTACATTTTCTTGATAAAGAAAGTATCGTTATTGATGGTGTAAAGTTTGTTGGTTGTTCGCTTTGGACAGAGGTTGATATTGAAAATCCATTGACGATCAACAAACTAAGGTTTGCCATGAATGATTTTAATGTCATCAAGTATTGTGATGCTAAAGACAACTATCGTAAGTTTACTCCGGAGGACGCTTATATTGAACACGTCCTTTCTAGAATGTACCTAGAAAAGGAGATAACTGAACCTTGTGTAGTCGTAACACATCATGCTCCCTCATGGCAAAGTATTCATGAAAAGTATGCGAATGATAAAGAACTGAATACACTATATGCTTCTGATCTGGAGCATATGATGACCGATAATGTAAAACTATGGATACATGGGCATACACATAATGCTTTTGATTACAAGATATTCAATACAAGAGTTGTGTGTAATCCGTTTGGATATCCTAATGAAAGAAGTTTGGTTGATCCTGTTCTAATAGCGGAGATATAAAATGCCTAAGATTGTATTAGTAGAAACCGTATCCACTTTTCGTCATATGTATGCCATAGAGTTAAGAGATGAAGATCCTATTGAGTATGCCCTTGATGATATAGTTTGTCATGCTACTGGTGGTATAGAAAATGGATTGCAAGAGTTCGCACAACATCATATCGCAGAGGATACATTCTCTCATCGTGAGATTACCGAAGAAGAATACCTAAAAATGTTTGATAAGGAGAACGACTATCTCAAAGAGTGGACTGTTGAACAGAAAAAGCAGTTTATACACAAAGCCTAAATAAAAAAACTATGGTAGATCCTCACATTCAAAAATTAATTAGACTTGCTATGTTTTTACTATTCTGCGGATATGTGCCGATGAATTGGTCTTTAAAGATTTTAAGGCACAACGGCGCGTTTGAAGCACTCGCGGATATGTTTAAATGAAAAAGTGGCACGAGGAGAAACCTTTTACCTTTGGTATTGTGTTTCTCTTCCTATATGCGGCATTAGATGTTGCTGATGCTCGATGGTTTATTCCATCCATGAGGCCGATATGTAATGGAGAAATATCAGACAAACAAGTTAGAGCATGTTCCGGGTGGATCAAAAAGGTCAACAATAAGGAACAATCAGATGTTCGAATTACTCAACGACGACCTCGAGGAAGCAATAGATATTTTGAGAAGGATGCAGACAGCGAATGGCTCCGAACGTTGGAGTCTTTTGGGCGAGAACCAGATAAGAAGTGGTGATATAGAAAAAACAGTTGAACTATGTCATCTTTTGTGCTATTATTATGAACGGGTGAAAGAGAGTAAATGAAATTATTAGGTATTAGTTTAACTCATCATGATCATAGTGTCTCCTATTATGATGGTAAATTTGTAAGATTTCATAAATTTGAAAGAACAAAAGATATAAAAAGGTTCAGTTTCAAAACCTTTAGTGATTTTGAAAATGAACTTAAAGACCTTTGGAACATTTCATTTAATGAAATGGATGATATTGCAACATGTAATGGTCCTTTATTAGAATTAAATTGTCAAATCATACATCATCATTATGCACATGCTTTAAGTGTTTATCCATTAATAGGTAAAATTCCTGATGTGTCTTTTGTTATAGATGGTATAGGTGATCATAAAACATGGTCTGTTTTCGATAAAAAAAATAAATGGAAATTTATAAGTCATGGTAATAAAGAAAACGGATCTATAGGATGGGGAATGATGAATGCCGGAACAACTTTAAATATTAAATCTCTTCTGAATGTAGATGTTGCCAGTAAGGCGATGGGATTGCAATCTTATGGAACTATTGATCAAGAATATTTGAATATTTTAAGAAAATATGATATGTATAATATAAACGACATATTTAACTATAATAGTTGGATAAATTATAAAGGTGATAATCTTGTTTCCGAACTCACCAAAATCAATTGGTTGAGGACTATTCACCTTAGAATTGAAGAATTATTATTAGAACTTTTCTCAAAATTCGCCTCTCCAGATGATGTTATTGGTTATTCCGGAGGTGTAGCACAAAATGTAGTGTGGAATACCACTTTGAAAAAACATTTTAAAAATTTATATATTGCACCACATTCTTGTGATGAAGGTTTGAGTTTAGGATGTCTTGAATATTTGAGACAAAAACATAATCTTTCTATGTTTGATATGTCGCAATTTCCATATATGCAAAATGATATTTCTCCTTCCGATATTCCTACAGATGAAACTATATCACTTATTGCTAAAAAATTATCAGAAGGACAAACTGTGGCCTGGTATCAAGGTCATGGAGAAATAGGCCCAAGGGCATTAGGAAATCGTTCTATACTTATGGACCCAAGAATTCCTAATGGTAAAGAAATAATTAATAGAATAAAAAATAGGGAAAACTACAGACCTTTTGGTGCCTCCGTTTTGGTAGAATATGCAAAAGATTATTTCGATATGGAATGGGAAGACGAATATATGCTCTTTACATGTCGATTAAAATCTGATATACTACCTTCAATAACTCATATAGACGGAACTTGTAGAGTGCAGACGGTTGGTGATAAAAATCCTATTTTTAGAAAACTGTTGGAGGAATTTTATAAATTAACTGGATGTCCTGTGTTATTAAATACCAGTTTAAACTTAGCGGGCAAACCTATAGCAGGTCATCCTGAAACGGTAGTAGAATTACTTAAAACTACAAGTTTAGATTGTGCTGTTATAGGCAATCATATATATCTAAAGAACGGAGAATAAAATGCTACTTGCATTTTTAATAATCGGATGTCTTATACTTAGTGTATCAATTAATACCTTCATCAGAGGTGTTGTTTACAGCAACGTAGCAGACCATGAAGAAACGGAAGACGGTCCTTCTACTGGTTTATTCCTAACGGCCTTTGGTGTTGTTATAATAAGTAATCTTATACCATTTACATTAGGAGTCGCAATTGGACTTTACGCAATCCTGTGAGGTAAAATATGATTATCGAAAACTTATTTCCTATACCTATTGGTTTTTTTAAATATGATCAAATGCTATCAGATGAATCTCTGAGATATATTTCAGAATTAAAAGAATCTAAAAATTTAGGAAATACTAGAAGCGAAGAAACACATATTTTAAGAAATAAATGTTTGTCTAGTCTGAAACAATATATTGAAAAATCTTTACACGAATATTTTATTACTACGTATCAACCTAAATATGATGTTAGAATGAAAATAACACAATCTTGGTTAAATTGGAATAAACCTGGAGAATGGCATCATTTACATAGTCATCCTAATTCTTTTATTTCCGGTTGTTTTTATGTGAACGCCGATAAAAAAACAGATAAAATATTTTTTCATAAAGAAAAATGCGATTTAATAAAAATTGAACCAATTGAATGGAATATATATAATTCTGATAAATGGTGGTTTCCAATAGAAACTGGAAATTTAATTTTATTTCCTTCTTATCTAAAGCATAGTGTTGAACCTGTAGTAGGGATTGAAACGAGAATTAGTATTGCATTTAATACATTTCCTTTAGGTAATGTTGGAAATGAATTATCTCTTTCAGGACTTCATTTATTAGAATTGGAATGAAAATGAATGATATTGAAAAAGAACAAAAGAAAGATCGTGAATTTACATTGGAGATGGCAGAACATGTCTGGCAAAAAGTCAAAGGTTATCCAATTCCCGACTGCTACTCAGAAGAAGATCGACTCAGCATCTTCGAAAGGTATTACCACCGAGCAGTCTCCCAGTCTCAAGGAGAGTAAATACTGGATTGAACTAACTGGTTCTATTATTGGAACCACAATCATGTTTACTCTATTTTATCTTGTAGGAAAGGTTATTAAATGAAAGAGTTAGTATTTGCCGTTATTTCCATTTGCCTTCACTCAGGCGAATGTGAGAAGCACGAAGTTAAAATTGAACCTAAAGTTTGCCATCTTAAATCATCGCAGGCTCAGGTTCATATGTTCGGTGAGTGGAAGGATGCTACGGTAACTTTTAAGTGTTAAAATAACACTTGACAATCCTCAAAACAACCTATATACTTATAAATGATGCAGCGCAATATATTTATTAAGGAGAATTTTATGGTAGTAGATGAAAAGGTATCCTACCCTGCATGTAATGAGGCATACTGCCTTCTTTCTGCTTATCTTAGAGAAGATGGTAAAGTTGGTGCCAAATATAATAAGGAAGATTTAGCAGAGTTTGTTAAATTCCTCGCAGATATTTTGAAACACCCAGAAAACTTTAGTGGTGTGGATCGCAAGAAAAAGGAACGTCACGCAGATGGTTCCCTTAAATTGCCTGATGCCGGCGAACATGACGGATTAGGTTTAGCATAGAAGAAAGGTGATAATAATGAATAAGGTATTTCTAACAGCAGCAATCGTTCTTGGTCTAACTGTTTCTGCTTCGGCATTTCAGGATGAGACACACAATGGTAAGACCGTTGCTGTTCCTGGTGCTACAAAGAGTCGTGGTGTATTTGCCCCAGCGGCACAGGTAACACCACACGGTGTAGTTGCTACTGCTCCAGTTGGTTCAGATGTTGATGTCGATGTCGATGGTAATGATATTGAGATTGATGTCTCACCAAAGACCCGTGGCCTTCTCGGCGTTGGATTTTTAGGTCTCTAATGCATTATTGGATCAAGAAAACCAACCAGAAATCATATGAGAGTCTGATGAAGGACAAAGGTTATCAACCTCAGATTTTAAAAGAAAAAGATGACCTTGTCTTAGTCCAATTTACACAAGATACCTTAACAGTTTGGTATAGTGTTGGATATTGGGCTCAACTTGATGGTGCGTAACAAATAGTTTTTGTTACCAAATACGCTAAATAGTATTGTCTCCCAGACAAGTGCTACGTCCATGGGGCCGACGTTAAATGTCCCCACCTTCTTGCGGAGGTCGTATAATGGTTATTACCTGAGGTTCCCACCTCAGAATGTGGTGTTCGACTCCCACTCTCCGCTCCAATTCTCCTAAATAGTCCGCCCAATTCTGGGTTTATCAATATGGAGTAATAATATGCCTAGTATTCTTAAAGATTGGCGCACAACACTTATGGCACTAATCCCTTTGATTGCTTATGGACTAAAATATGCTGGCGTATGGCCTGAAAGCATTCCTCTGCCACCTCTCGACCAGTCATGGCCTTTTGTCCTATCACTTCTTGGTATTGGTGTGGCTGCTAAGGACTCAGGTTCTTCCAGTTAATCTTCTATCTGGGCCTTAGCGTCCGTTAGATATTTACGAATGGCATCGACGGAGTTCTTACAACGATGATTGTTCTTATAGAGTTCAACAATCGTTTTAGCAACGTCGGTGTCGTTTAGCGTTTTCCAGTTCGGCCACTTTGTCTTGATTGGACAGTCATACATTTCATCTGGAGGTGTAATGACTTGTAGTTTAGTTGTTGGTACTGTTGATTGACAGCCAGCTAGTAATAGTGAAAGGAGAATTAGTTTCTTCATTGTGATAGTTCCTTAAATGTTCTTTTAAGAACCTCAGAAGATTCCTTTTCATCTTTGTGAGTATCTAGATATGATTCCAAATTTTTAACCTTCTCATTCATTTGAATGGTCTTGTCTTTAAGGTCGGCCACAATCTCGGTGCTTTCTTTTAGGATAGCCGCCGTATCTTCCATGGCCTTCTTTTGTTCCTCTAACTGTTTTAAGTATTCTTGTGACTTATATTCAACCAATGCTTGTGTCGCTATGGATTCTTTCCAGACGTAGATTCCGCCACCAACAATGATAGATAGAACTACTCCTAAGACGAGATTGATTGTCCAACTATTAATTGGCATATTATTCTCCTATAATTGTATTATTAATTAAGTTATCAAGATTTTCTCTAACATCAAGACCTACTATATTTTGCTTAAATGATTCTTTATTCCAAGTTCCAAATCCTTCAAACCTTTTATTATTATCAACATCATTTAACATTTCATGAAATGATCTATCAAGTTTATATTTTTTTTGTGTTAAAGAATCCAACATACACTTTTCACCTCTCTCTTTGGCAAATTTCCAAAAATCTGTATCGTAAATAGATCCGGCAAAATAATGTAGCATAATTACAGATTCAATTTCTTTGTTAACTGTATAATATCTATAATTGATAATATCAATATTTGAGATATCGTTAAATAAGTCAAGAGACCATTTATTTATAACTTGCATCATTCCTATTGATGTTGCTTCCATAGGTTCTAAGAAAAAAGATGCATTACCATTATAACATATTCTTTCGCTATAATTTTGTTTCCTATAATAATTTTTAAAACTAAAAGTATTTGTTTGGTCGCTAGGTACAAGGTTAAACTGAGTGAAAATATGTTTTATATCTTCTTTAACTTCTTCGAGAGTGTTTATGTTATTATTATACATATATCCAATACTACACCTATTTTGTAAAGGTATGCCAAAGACCCACCCATATGGTCTGGCAATTGTTAAAGTATATTGAAATCTTGGATATTCCCAATAACACTGGTTTACATGGACTGAATTTACCGGAATATATTTTGATAAATGAAATTCTTCGTAAGATTTTGGACGACCTGAACTATCTAAAATAAAATCGGAGTCTATATTATCATGAATTATATTTTGCTCTTTGATTGTTAGTTTTGGATTACTTCTAACTAAAGATAATATATAATCTTGTAATTTGTTAGCATTAAAATGGTATGATAAAAGTGGCGGAGCAAAAGTATGATGAAATCCTTGACCTTTTCCCCAACCTTCTTTATATATAGATGCTTTAAAAGAACCATCAATTTTTGATAAATCATGGTGTTCAAAATTCAAACAATTTTTTAAAAAATTAGGAAGAATTAAATTAGAACCTTCACCAACGGCCTGAGGTTTAATATCATTATCAAAATACCAGTCTATTTCCCAATCAGTATGTCTAAGGAAATGTGCAGCGGCCAAAGATCCAGCTGTTCCTCGACCGATAATAGCAAGTTTTTTCATATTGACATATACTCCATTTTATACTATAATATATAGGTAGAGGTGAGGAATGATTATCTGCTCCTGTAATTTGATTACCGAAGATAAAGTCAAGGAATGTATTAACGGTAAGGAACGTCAACCGTCGGTTGGCACCATACTAAAAGAACTTGGTTGTTCGCAAGTGTGCGGCAGCTGCTCCAACAACATCGTGAAGATAGTGAGAGAACAATATGACACTATTGGAAAAAAATACACTATTTGAAGTTAATTATTATAAAACAGCAATAGACCCAAATTCTTATAATAAAAAAGAAATAATGGATACAATTATCTACAATTATGAAAAAAACCCCAATAGAGAATCTACTCTAAAAAATTCTCCTGATATTTCTTTTCATAATTATTATGGTAATTTTGATAATCCAAAATATAAAAAAATAAATTTTACTCAACTCGGTTTAGTATATGATAACATAATAAAAAATTATATGACATCTATTTATGGAACAAATATTAATAATATTTTATATAGGTGGAGTATTGATAACATTAATGTTGGTATAAACGGACATATGGAATGCCATAATCACCTATCTCAGTATGCCGATGGATATTCCAATCAATTTGTCATGATACATTATTTATCATTCGATTCAAATTTTCACGAACACACAAAATTTGAAAATCCACTCAGTATAGGTCCATTTATTGATTATATGAAAATTGGAATTAATTTAGATAAAAGTAAAAAAGAAAACTCCATGTACCGAGTTAATAATTATATAAATTCAAAAGAAGATGATTTAATAATTTTTCCTTCTTTTATTAATCATAAAGTAGCGATGTCTAAAAAACCACATAGTAATAAATTAAGAGTTGTAGTAGCGTCTAGTATTAGTGTTAAATCATAAAGGATTAAATTATGAAAGTTTACATAGGCCCATATTATAAGTGGTGGGGTGTTTATCAAACCGTTGACCTGCTACAAAAAGTAGGTGTTAGTGAAAAAACCTGTGAAGATATTGGCGATTGGATTTGTGAAAATACTCCTGCCGAAGATTTCTTTAACTGGATTCATGAACTAAAAGGTGGTCGAAAAGTCAAAGTTCATATTGATGATTATGATACTTGGTCTATGGACAATACACTCGCACATATCATTCTTCCTATGCTTAAACAACTCAAAGCAACCAAGCAAGGTTCTCCTATTGTTGATGATGAGGACTTACCAGAACATATGCGCCATGGTGGAGATGATGATAACTGGGTTCATTACAAGTGGGAATGGGTTCTTAATGAAATGATCTGGGCCTTCGAGCAGGAACTTGATGATAGTTGGGAAGATAAGTTTGTTCACGGAACACCTGTGTATGATTGGAACAAATGGGAAGATGATGACGGTGTTCCGTATCAAAGAGTTCAAATGACACAAACAAACCCAGATTATTGGGTTGACAGAGAGGGTATAAAAGAGTATAATGATAGAATAAATAACGGATTTAGATTGTTTGGTAAGTATTATCGTGGCCTATGGGACTAAGGAGATTACTATGGTACCTTTTCATGAAAGTAAGATGCATGTTTTAGAGACTGCTTTTAAGCAGCGTGCCTTTGATGGCAAGTGGGAGCGAATTGTCAAGATTATGGATCTTGATAACTCTTACTCATTTATGGGTGAGAATGGAAACCGAACCACTCACATTCCTGAGAAATGGGTGACGGTTGGAGTTTATGATTATTTAATGGAGATTGCAGACTAATGGCTACAAATATTAAAAACCTACGCCTACTAAATGGGCAAGATATCCTCGGTGAAATTGTTAAAGAGACCAAGGATACTATCACACTAAAAAATCCTGTTCGTGTTATGGTCGTGCCGAGCCAGATGAATCCAAAAGAACCATCAGTTGGTTTCGCACCATATTGTGAATGGTCAGAAGACAAAGAAGTTGAGATTAATGCGGCACATGTGTTAGCAAAGATGAATCCTATTTCTGAGTTCATTAATCAATATAATGCCGTATTCGGTGGCGTTATGGTACCAGACAGCAAACTTATTATCCCAGGAAAATAATGAAATTTTACACAAACGTTGAGGTATGGGGCGGAAGAATTCTATATCGAGGTGTTGAAGAAGGGAGAAGGGTGCGACATAAAGTCGAGTATCACCCTTCTCTTTTCGTGCCTTCACAGACCCCCACAAAATATAAAACTATTCATGGCGACTATGTTGGTAAGGTAAAACCTGGCAACATTAGAGATGCCCGGGATTTCGTTTCTCAATATGATAATGTTGAGAACTTTAAAGTTTATGGTAATACTCGTTATCAATATTGCTTTATTGCCGATGAGTTTAAAGGTGTTGTTGATTGGGATATGTCCCTTATCAAAGTGGCCAACATCGATATCGAGGTTGGTGAACCGCCAGAAGGTGGATTCCCTGAACCAGAACATGCTAACGGCCCACTAACAGCAATCACAATTAAAATGGACGGACAATTCACTACACTTGGTTGTGGTGATTATTCTAATAGCAGAGATGATGTTACGTATATGAAATGTGCGGATGAGTTTGATCTTATTCGTAAGTTTCTTGGTTGGTGGCAATCAGAATATCCTGACATCATTACAGGTTGGAATGTCCAGAACTTCGATATACCATATTTGGTCAATCGTATTCGCAAACTAATGGGAGAGAATGAGGCCAAGAAACTTTCTCCGTGGGGTGTAATCAACGATAAGATGGTTGACCTTGGTATGAATAGAAAGATTAAGTCCTATTCTATTTTAGGTATTGCCACACTTGATTTGCTTGATTTGTACCAGCGATATGCTAAAGACGGAAAATCACAAGAGTCCTATAAGTTGGATAGTATCGCACACGTTGAACTTGGTGAACGCAAACTATCCTATGAAGAATACGGTTCTTTGTTGAACTTGTATAAGGAGGACTATCAAAAGTTCATCGACTATAACATTAAAGACGTTGACCTTGTTGACAAGATTGATGATAAAAATAAGTTGATTGAATTGGCCCTTACCTTATCTTATGATAACAAATGTAATTATGAGGATGTGTTCGCACAAGTTAGAATGTGGGACGTTATTTGTTTCCATCATCTCAAAGGTAAGAATGTAGTTGTTCCACCAATTGAACGCCACGAAAAGGAGGCCGCATATGTGGGTGCCTATGTTAAGGATACCATTAATGGATTTCATAATTGGGTTGCTTCTTTTGACGTTAATAGTGAGTATCCTAGTGTCATTATGGGATCCAATATATCTCCTGAAACAATTATTGAGCCTGTTGATTACGATGATGCTATGCGTAGCATTATTTCAGACGGTGTTAGTGTTGATCGCCTATTGGCCCGTAAGTTGGATCTATCTGGGTTAAAAAATAAAGATGTTTGTTTAACCGCCAACGGACAATTCTATCGCCGTGATAAACAAGGGTTTATGCCTGAAATGGTCGAGAAGATGTTCGCTGACCGTAAAGTTTATAAGAAAAAGATGTTAGAAGCGGAACAGGAATATGAAAAAGAAAAAGGTGATAAAGAAAAAAGAAAAGAAATCAAAAACCGAATTGCAAGGTATAACAACTTGCAACTCTCTAAAAAAGTATCGCTCAACTCGTTATACGGGGCACTGGGTTCTAAGTATTTTCGGTTCTTCGACCTACGGAATGCGATTGCGGTCACGACTACTGGCCAATTGTCAATACGGTGGATCGAAGGAGAGATTAATAAGTATCTCAACAAAATATTAAAAACGGAGGATGATTATGTTATTGCGGTCGATACAGACTCGGTGTATCTACGCCTTGGCCCTCTTGTGGACAAAACTATTAACGCAGACGGTGCAGTTAGGAATTCATCAGGCATCATCTCCTTCCTTGATAAGGTCTGTGAGAATAAAATTCAACCTGTTATTGATAATGCTTGCCGAGAACTTGGGGAATATACTAACGTCTTCCAGCAAAAGATAGTAATGAAGCGAGAGGTCTTGGCAGATAAGGCAATCTGGACTGCCAAGAAAAGATATATTCTAAACGTTCATAACTCAGAAGGTGTGCAATATGCTCAACCTAAAAAGAAAGTTATGGGCCTTGAGATGGTTAAGTCCTCGACACCATCAGCATGTAGAGACAAACTAAGAGAGGCTGTTGATGTTATTTTTGACAAAGATGAAAATGCTATTCAGCAATTTATACAAGAATTTCGTCAAGAGTTCGAAACTTTACCACTTGCTGATATTTCTTTCCCCCGTGGTCTTAATGGTCTGGTTAAGTATGCTGACAAACGATCCATCTATGGCAGCGGTACTCCCATTCACGTTAGAGGTGCTCTCATGTATAACCATTTCCTTAATACTAATGGACTAACATCAAAGTATCCTCTAATTCAGAATGGTGAAAAACTGAAGTTTATCTTCCTCAAAGAACCAAATACTATTCAATCTAATGTTATTTCTTTCCCTCAAGGCGGCATACCAGAAGAATTTGCCTTAACTAAATATATCGATTATGATACACAGTTCGAGAAGGCCTTTCTTTACCCTCTCGAAATAATCCTTGATAGTATTGGGTGGAAGACCGAGAAGGTCTCAAGTTTAGAGGATTTCTTTTCATGAGTAAGCAGATTAAAAAGATTGTTATCGTTGGTGGAGGTTCTGCTGGATGGATGACTGCTGCTACTCTTATTGCCCGTCTTAAAGGTCGAGATATCACACTCATAGAAAGTCCTAATATTCCTACAGTTGGTGTTGGTGAAGCTACCTTAGGTTTCATTAACGAATGGCTACGACTGTTAGAGATTAAAGATGAAGATTTCATGAAGCATTGTGATGCCACATATAAACTCTCCATTAGATTTACAGATTTCTATAAAAAAGGTGCTGGTTCATTCCATTATCCTTTTGGTGGCACTAATGTTGATGGCAATCTTAATAATAAAAATGACTGGTATTTAAAAAAGATGTTTTATCCGGAAACACCTATTAGCGATTATGCTGATTGTGTTTATCCTATTATGGCACTTGTTAATCAAAATAAAATTTCTGATAAAAATAATATACTTCCTAACTATAGTTTTGATAATGATTGTGCTTATCATTTTAATGCGGTACAGTTTGCTTTATGGTTGAAATCACATTATGCTATGCCAAAAGGTGTTAAAAATATCCTTGCTGAGGTTAAAGATATTCATACAGACGAAGATGGTATTAAAAAACTTATATTAGATAATGGTGAAGAAGTTATCGCTGATTTATATATTGATTGTACCGGTTTCAGATCGGTTTTATATAGTAAGTTGGATGTTCCTTTTATTTCACTAACAAAAATTCTACCAAATAATTCGGCATGGGCCGTCCAAGTTCCATATACAGATAAAAGAAAGCAACTCGTAACATACACCGATTGTCATGCTATAGGTAATGGGTGGGTGTGGAATACTCCTGTTTGGAGTAGAATGGGAACCGGATACGTTTATTCAGATAAGTATATTGATGATGATGTCGCTCTGGAAGAATTTAAAGATCATTTACAATCCAAAGGTCTACTTAACGGAGAACTCAACTTTCGTAAATTAAAGTTTAGAGTAGGTTGTTATGAAAGACTTTGGTATAAAAACGTTGTACCTATCGGCCTTTCGGGTGGTTTTATTGAACCATTAGAAAGTAATGGTCTTTATAGCGTCCATATGTTTTTAGTTAAACTTATTAGAGTATTAGATAGAGAACCAGAAGGTTATGTTAGCCAGTTTGATAAAGATGCTTATAGTTTGGCATGTAGGACACAATTTAAAGGATTTTCGGAATTTGTGGCCTTACATTATGCTTTATCACACCGAGATGATACAGAATATTGGAGAGATGTAGGTAGAAGAGAATATTCAGAATTTATGTGTAATTTAAATGTTGTCTCACATGTTGATGCGTTTAAAAATGTTTCGGAAATGAAATTTAATAATTACCAATTTGATGATTCGGGAATAAATGCTGTTGCAACAGGAACAAATTTTTTCCCAACAGATAGACAGTTGCTAGATACTTTTTCACTCAATAATGATTTTTATAAAAATGCTTTAAAAGCAGCAAATAGATTGAATAAAAAAAGAGACTACTGGGCCGAATTAGTTAAGAATGAACCAGAACATATTGATATTCTAAAGGAGAAAATATATTATGAAGAAGGATAATAAACATAAACATTCACCAGCTCGTTTATATGAATTTGTTCCTGATGAAAATATTATTACTCCTAATAACATCGTAGAATTGGCCAATATAGTAAGAGTTGGTATTCCAGGACACATATTAGAGAAATTATCTCCAGAATTACAACAGCATTTTAAGGAAGTGGCATAATGATACCTAAACTTATTCACTCTACAGGACCTACAGACAAATCAAAATGGCATCCTGTTTGGAACCACTGTATTGAATCATGGAAAAAACAATTTTCAGAAAGAGAATATTTTCATTTCAATTGGACTGATGAAGAACTGGAAGAATTGGTTAAAGAAGATTATTCACAATATTGGGATCTATATCAATCATTTCCATTTCATATTATGAAGATTGATTTTGCTGAATACTGTTTATTACATAAGTATGGTGGAATCTATCATGATCTTGATATGTATTGCTATCAGAACTTTTATGATGATATTAAAGATCAAGACTTCGTTGTATTAGAATCCTGTATGAATGATGAGTTCATCCAGAATTGTATGATGGCCTCAAAGGCTGGTGATCCTTTTTGGATTGATTTGATGGATGAAATCAAAAGGACATTTTATAATTATCCTGATACACCTGATGTAAAACAAGGAAAAGCATTAGCACAGGATTTCTATATAAAGGACACTACGGCCTGTTACATGCTAACAAGATTTACTTTAAGATACAATAGACCGGTTGCCATTTTACCAAAAGAGCAGTATAATCCAACTTGTAATACTTATTGTCCTTCACATAAGACAAAACATATGCTTACCAATACATGGGGTAAGGATTATATTGATGCTAATATAGAAAACATGGGAACATGGGAACCTGGTAGATTTAAGGATTTACAGGATTGGTTTAAACAAAATTATGTTAATCGTGGTGATTTAGATAAAGATGCTTTAGGCGAGACTGCCTAATAGCAATAACTAAGGAGAAACTTATGTCAGACATTTTTAATCAGTTGTTGGAAGAAACCAACAACGAATACGCTGGTATTGCCGAAGAGGGTGTAGAAGCCGGCGACGTTTCAGGATTTATTGGCACTGGTTCATACGCCATGAACGCCTTGTTATCCGGTTCTATCTTTGGCGGCCTTCCACAAAACAAAGTGACTGCCTTTGCTGGTGAACCATCAGTTGGTAAAACTTTCTATGCTCTTAATGTTTGTTATCAATTCTTAGAGGATAATCCAAATGGATTTGTATTTTATTTTGAATCCGAGTCCGCTATCTCAAAGTCTTTTCTATCAGACAGGGGGATTGATACTAAGCGGATTGCTATTGTTCCTGTGGCAACTGTTCAAGAATTTCGGACACAGGCAGTAAAGATCCTCGACAAGTATCTCGCACAAAAGGATAAACCTCCAATGCTGTTTGTCCTCGACTCTCTTGGTAATCTCTCAACCGATAAAGAGATGCAAGATATTGCCGATGGAAAAGACACAAGAGATATGACACGGGCACAGTTGGTTCGTGGTGCCTTCCGTGTGCTTACTCTCAAATTAGGTAAAGCGAAGGTGCCACTAATTGTAACGAACCACGTTTATGATGTTGTTGGTTCATATGTGCCTGTTAAGAAGATGGGTGGTGGTTCAGGACTTGAATATGCCGCATCTACAATTATCTTCCTTGGTAAAAAGAAAGATAAGGATAAAGATGGTTCTATTTCAGGTGCCATCATTACAGCCAACCTTAAAAAGTCCCGTATGACTATTGAGAATAAGAAAGTAGAAACTCGCCTTAACTATTCACATGGCCTTGACCCATATTATGGCCTTCTTGACCTTGCGATTAAGTTTGGTGTATTTAAGAAAGTATCAACTCGTATTGAACTACCTGATGGTTCAAAAGCATTTGAAAGTCAGATTGAAAATGATCCGGTGAAATACTTTACACCTGAAATCCTTATGAAGATTGATGAGTTTTGTCAGGCAGAGTTTATGTATGGTAAAACAAACTTAACAGATGAGGTTGAAAATGTATAAAGACCTTTTTGATGATTGGCACTATGAACCTAGAGATATTGCAAATAAAATTGTTCTTGCTGCAATTAAAGAAGATTTTATAACCATCAAAGAGACTGACAAAGGTGTTACTTTCTTTGAAAAAAACTTTTTTGGAACTCACCAACAAGTATCTTTCTTCGATACACCAGGACTTTATGCCATCTATAAAGGTAAGAAATGCCTATATGTTGGAATGACAAACTATAGTGTATATAACAGAATTTATAGATTTCAAAAAGAATTAAAAGGTAAATCTCGTGGTGATGAAAACCATCCTGCTGCCGCTAAAGCAAGAAAAGATGGTTTAAAAACTTTACATAATACTAAGATGAAATTTTTTCCTATGGAATCTGTTAATAAGATAATAAGTGATGTTTGTAAAAAAGATCCTTCTTATAAAATATATTCTAAATTTCCTATAGATGAATGGATTGCATCACTACTTAAATCAAAATATAACACAAGAAAGGTGAGTATGTAAGATGGAAGTGGGGATTGATTATAAGTTTAGGGATGACCTCTTTAATCTAAAAGAAGAAGGAACAACTGTTCCTATTGAAATAATGGTTGACCCGTTCGCCGGGATAGTGTATCGTTATACAACTGTAACATTCAAGATGGGTGAGGATAATATTCCTAGGATGCAATATGACTATGAGATTATCAAGACAAATGACCTGTCTATGATAACCTTACGTAAGAATGATAAGTTCAATACTATGTTAGGACTTATTTTAAATGCCTTGTTGTTAGATGTATCAGAATTGGAAGGTGATAGTGAGATTAGAACAAACGATACTGAAGAACTTAATTAAGAATGAAGTATATACTCGCAAGGTACTTCCATTCCTAAAAGAAGAATACTTTTCTAACACAGAAGACCGGCTGCTTTTTAAAGAGGTGGCTAGTTTTGTGTTGAAGTATAATCAACAACCAACCTTCGATGCTCTCAACATCGAGGTTGATAATCTACGTGGCACGACCGATGATACGGTCAAGAATATTAGAGAAACACTAAAAGAACTTGAGAATGACACAGTTTCGACAAACGCAGATTGGCTTTTAGACAATACTGAAAAGTTTTGCCAAGAAAAGGCCATATATAATGCTATCACACATTCTTTGGAGATTATGAATGGAAAAGGAAAACTCGATAAAGGCGCAATACCTTCCCTACTTTCTGATGCTCTTTCCATCTCTTTTGATCCTAATGTTGGACATGATTATTTAGAGCAATTTGAAGATCGTTATGAGTATTATCACAGAGTTCAAGAAAAGTTGCCATTTGATCTGGACTTTTTCAATAAAATCACCAAGAACGGCGTTCCTCGAAAAACTCTTAATGTGGTTATGGCAGGTGTTGGCGTTGGCAAGTCTCTCTTTCTGTGCCATCTTGCTTCTTCTTATCTCAATCAAGGAAAAAATGTTCTCTACATAACTCTTGAGTTGGCGGAAGAAAGAATAGCAGAACGTATTGACGCTAATCTTTTGAATATTGCTATTAATGATTTGATGATTTTACCAAAGGATATATATCAAAAGAAGATTGAAAACCTTAAATCTAAAACCACTGGCAAATTAATTGTCAAAGAGTATCCAACATCTTCGGCATCTGCTACACATTTCCGTTCTTTGTTAAATGAGTTGAACTTGAAAAAGAACTTTGTGCCTGATGCCATTATGATTGACTATCTTAATATTTGTTCCTCTTCACGTATCAAACCAGGTGTAGCAAATAGTTATACTTACATCAAGGCAATCGCCGAAGAGTTGAGAGGTCTTGCGGTTGAGTTTAATGTGCCTCTTTGGTCTGCTACACAGTTGACCAGAGGCGGTTATGGATCATCCGATCCAGACATGACCGATACCTCAGAGTCCTTTGGTTTGCCTGCGACTGCCGATTTATTCTTGGCCCTTATCACAAATGAAACGATGGAACAATTGAAACAGGTTCAAGTAAAACAGTTAAAGAACCGTTATAATGATCCATCACAGAATAAAAGATTTGTGATTGGTGTTGACAAAAGTAAAATGAAGTTGTATGATGTAGAACAATCGGCCCAAGATATAGTTGACTCGGGACAGGAAGAAGTGAAACCTATTCCTCGGCAGTTTGATGGTGGTAAGAATAAGTTCAAGGGGTTAAAAGTATGACAAAGCGACTATATACATACTATCCAGAATTCGATGAAAATGATTTCTTACTATGGAAGGTTTATGAGACGATGACCAACCAAGTTGTTGCTGAATTCGTCTTTGAGGATGAGGCTCAAGAATATATGGAAAAACTTGAGAATGGATTCGCATTTGCTGGATATACTCCTTCTTTTATTCTTAGGAAAGTTCCAACGGATATCAACGATGCCTTTGCCGCAGAATTTGCTTAAAGAAAAACAGGCCGTAGAATTTATTTTTGAAAAAACCAAAAATATAAAACATTCAGGAAAAACTTTTTATGAACATTTATTTGGTACATATAAAATCCTTAAAGATTTGAATATGTCTCAAGATGTTTATTTAGCAGGATTATTTCATTCTGTTTATGATACTGAATTTTTTAAAGCCAATTTAAATTTGGATGAAAATGAAGTTATAAACCTGATTGGTAGTTATTCCAATTTTTTGGTAAAAGTATTTTGTATGGAAGGAAGAGATAGAATTATATTAAATAATGAATTAAATTTGAATGAAAAAATGTGGAAAGATTTATTATATATCTTATACGCCAACATAATAGAACAAACACCTGTTGGTTATCATCAAAGGTATAATAATATATTAGAACTAGCAAAAGGTTCCGTAGCTCAACCGGATAGAGCAACTGCCTTCTAAGCAGTAGGTTTGTGGTTCGAGTCCACACGGAATCACCAATTTTATTACATCAAGGAGTATAGATGCAAATAGTTGATAACTTGATATCTTTAAAATATCAACAACAAATAAAAAATATGTTCACTTCATTCAATTTTCCTTGGTTTTTTAATAAATCAAATATTGACATTGAGTATAAAAACATTATGAGTGAGAATTATAATATATTTGATACTTATTCAGAAAATCCTCAGTTCTCACATATATTTTTTTTAGATGGAACGATTAAATCCGATGAAATGAAGTTTAATCTTTTAAAACCATTGATAGAGATAATAGAAGACAAATTTGATATTAAAAATTCCGATAAGAAAAAATTACAAAGAATAAAGGCTAATTTATTAACACCTTCAAGACCTACATTTGAAAATAAATGTAATATTCCTCATACAGATGGATTTTATGAAACTGATACAGTTTTATATTATGTAAATGATAGTGATGGAGACACTATAATATTTGAAGAAAATTTACACACATATAAAGGTACATTTAATAAAGATATAACTATTTCTCCTAAAATGGGTAGAGTAGCATTTTTTGATTCTTCTACATATCATACAAGTTCTTGTCCTATTAATAGTAAATATAGAATAGTATTAAATATTGTATATAGCACTTGACATTCCTTTCTTATACCATTATAATACTATCATATATAATATGGAGATTTGCTATGAAGGAACAAGAGAATATAAAATATTATTGGGTAGTTGAGGCTACTGAAGGTAATAAAGTAATTTTCCGTAAAGAGTATCATGATAAGGAAGGAAAGGCCTTTCGTGTCTATAATTCCTTAAAGACAAAAGGCACAGTTTCTATACAGAGAAAGTGGAAAGCAGCATGAACGAGGAACAATTTCAACTCCTTTGGGAATGTTATATGTCAGGACAAATGAATGAAAAGCAATGGCAAGAACACATAAAGAATGATGATGGTTTTGCCGAATGGTTAAGAAAACGAGCACCAAAGGATTTTTAATATGAGTGATTTAACACCAGAACAACTTAAACGACAAGCTTATTTTCGTATGGCTATATTTTTTGCTATTACGATTATTATTGGTTTTGTCGCCAGTGATATTAATATGTTATCAAGTCAATAGGAGATAATCATGTTTCAGATTTCAGAACAAACAAAAGCAGAAGCTGTTGCCGCTATGAAGGTTATCCTTGGTGAAGGTGTATCTGATGAAAGTGTAGAGGCGGCATTTGAAGAAGCTGTTGCTATCGTTAAGAAGCAATTTGGTATGTAATTAATACGGGGTGTAGCTCAGACTGGTAGAGTGCTTGCTTTGGGAGCAAGATGTCGTAGGTTCAAATCCTGCTACCCCGACCAACAATAAGGATTTATTATGAATAAGTATCTATCGGCTGCGGCCATTTTCATTACACTAACAACTTCGGCCGCTGCCGATCCGTTATCTGATTTTTTCGATGGTGCCTTTGGCGGGCAACAACCACAGCAACAGCAGAAAGTGACAAGAGGTAAACATGGCCGCAGCGTTCAAAGCGACGATACTAATGATTGGACTGCTAGTTGGGGTAATCATGATCATGGAGGGAGTCGCATGGTTGCTTCTTTCTACGGGCATGGTGAACGACTTTCGAGGCACACCGCATCGGGTGCCGTCTTCAACCCTAATGCTCACACATGCGCCCACCGGACATATCCATTTGGCACAGTCCTTCGTGTCTGTCACAGAGGTTGCGTAAATGTCACGGTTAATGATAGAGGACCCTTTGTCCGCGGCCGTCATCTTGATTTGTCTTACGGTGCTGCTCGGGCTATCGGTATGGGATCGACATCATCGGTAACCGTGGAGAGATTAAATTGAAAAAGATAGTATTTACTTCCGGACTGCCAAGGTCCGGAAGCACTCTATTATCCGCAATACTTAATCAGAATCCAAGATTTAGAGCTGATATAACATCTCCTGTTAGGCATATTTTTGATAATATTATTGAAAGTATAAATGGCCCAGGAAATTATAAAAGTTGTTTTTTTGGGGATAAAATGGATGAAATTCTAAGGTCATTCTTAGAAACTTTATATGATGGTAATGAAAATGTGTATTTCGACCACAATAGAACATGGACGGCTCGTAAAGAACTGTTAAACAGGTTATATCCTGATCATAAAATGATAATAACCGTTAGAGATATATGTTGGATATTAGATTCTCTGGAAAATTTATCCAGAAAGAATTTGTATTCGAAACCTAATTATTCTTCTAGTCAATCTAGTTCATCTATATATAATAGATGTGAACAATATATGGAAAATCTTATAAAAAATCCTTATAATGGATTGAAAGAGTTGATTTATTCTAATCCTAATTTTAAAAACTGTTTAATAATTGAATATGATATTCTGGTGCTTCATCCAGAACCTGTAATGAGAATGATATATGAACATATTGAAGAGCCTTATTTTGAGCATAATTTTAACGACATAAAAAATATTATTGGTTCTGAAATATTTGATAAAAGTGTCAATACACCAGGGCTACATGATGTTAAAAAAATAATTACTCCGCCAAACAGAAAAACCATACTGCCACCTGACATTTGGGAAAAATATAGTGGACTTGAAATATGGAAAAACTTAAAATCTTAGTAATGGGTTTACCTGGGGCCGGTAAGACCACATTTACTGAGAAATTAGTTAAATCTTGTCCTTTTTCTATAAATATATATAACGCAGATTTCATAAGAACAATTTTTGATGATTGGGATTTCTCTGATAAAGGTAGATTGAGACAAGCATATAGAATGGCAAACTTTGCTAAGTCATCTCATTTTACCGCTGTGTGTGATTTCGTTTGCCCTACAGAAGAAACAAGAAAAATATTTGATGCTGATATCACAGTATGGATAGATACTATTAAAGAAGGTAGATTTGAAGATACTAACAAGTTGTTTGAGGTGCCTTCTAAATACGACTATAGAATAACCGACTATAATCAGGAAGATAATATCATAAAGGAATTGATATGTATCCTTACAAAATAGAAAATGCTGTTGATGATAATTTCAGAAATTATGTATTAAAATTCGTTGATGATAATTTCAATATGTTTAAACCGAATAGTTCCGGGCCTGGTCGTTTTTTTATGTCTCATGTTCAAGATGAAGTAATAGAACAAGAAAAAATAAAATTGGCTCATAAATTTGGTATACATGAATGGAAACCAGAACCTAGATTTGGTAATTTTATAGGATGTAATTTCGAAGGTGCTTTTGTTCATCCACATACAGATTCTACTCTTCCTGGATATACACATATAAGATTTAACATTATGATTTCTAAACCGGAAATTGGTGGTGATCCTATTATCGATGATAATATAGTTGATATAGAAGAAAAAGGTTGTTGGTTATGTATAGCATCACAACAATTGCATAAAACCAATCCTGTAATAGGTTCTAAAAGAAGAATTGTTCCAAGTTTAGGTATACTTGTAAAAAACGAGAATTTAACATTTTTAAAATAAAAAGGTGATATTATGAGTGATTATCTACAAAGAAATAATGCTTATTTGGCCCGTCAAGAAATCGATGCTGTAAAATCTTATTGGTTTCAAGAAAACTCTAAACGCCTTGAACCATATGGTAATAAGGTCTATAGTCAAGGTGACGAAGATGGAATTATCGAAGAAATCTTTTATCGCCTTGGAATATACAGCGGTACATTTGCTGAAATTGGTTTGGAAAATGGTATTGAGTGTAATACGCATTACCTTCTACACAAGAACTGGGTTGGTTATTGGTTCGAGTCCGATGTTTCAAAGGCCTCCACAATAGAGAATAACTTTAAGTCTTTTATCAATAAAGATAAATTAAGAGTTGCTATTGGTCAAATTACAAAAGATAATATCAACAGAAACTTTAACTCTCTTGGAGTACCACAAGACCTAGATTTTCTTTCTATCGATATTGATGGTATGGATATTCACTTACTTGATGCTTTAGAGATTAAACCAAAAGTTATCTGTATCGAGTATAATGCCAAGTGGCCTGCCAATATAGTTAGAGTTCCTGTTTATAACACCGAATATAGATGGGATGGTACAGATTACATGGGTTCAAGTCTAAAGGCCATAACCGAACTTGCTGATAGAAAAGGTTATGATCTTGTTGGAACTAACGTTACAGGTGCTAATGCCTTCTTTGTAAGAAAAGATTTGACTGGTAATAATTTCTCCGATGATAAGACACCAGAATACCTTTACAATCCTCCACGGTATTGGTTGATTTACGACCATTACTGGCATGTCGGTCATCCGCCAGGAGTAGGGGAATATATCTAAATGTTGGAAAATATTAAAGAAAGAATTAAAGAACTAAAACCTTTTTATGCGAGAAACGCCGTCAAGGATATTTTCTCATGGAAAGAATTGGAAAATTTGTTTAATCTAAGACCTTTTAATAATCAAGATAGATTTAGAGCTAATTTTAAAGAAATATACGAATGGCCTTACCAAGCCTGGGTATCAGATATAAATTGTTTTCCACCTTCTATCATCAAAGAAATAATAAAAAAATATCATTGTCATATCACAGACGCATCAAGAGTTAATGAGAAAATTAATACTATATGTGAAGAATTAGATGTAATAACTGGTTTTCCTACAGATGCACATATATATTTCGATTTGACAGAAGAACAAAACTCCGGTTTTGGAATTCATCTAGATTACTCACATAATTTAATGATTCAGGTTGAAGGTATATCAAATATGAGAGTGTGGAATATTAAGGATTATCCTAGAGAATTTAAAATAAAACACCTTGATGAAGAACCTATATTTGATATAATAATGGAACCTGGTGATGTTTGTTATGCGCCGGCTCATTACTGCCATGAGGTGAAATCACTTACAAAAAGATTATCTGTAAGTTTTCCTAGCTGTACCAAAGTCGAAAGTTCTCCTCAAGAAAGAGAATGGATTAGAATTCCTTAAAAAATCACTTGCCAAGACCCTTTCGGTGCCTATATAATAGTATATGTTGCATCGCAGCATAGGAATGTCTCGCTATTTTAGGAGACAAACAACTGAAAGGAAAGCAAATGAATAAGTTTATTGCCTTACTAACAGTTTCGCTACTCACCACACCAGCACTTGCTACCGAGTATAAGAGTGAAACTTATGAAAACTATGGTTATGCGGCCGGTGCCTCAACCATGCCGTCAAGTGGTTTAAAAGGTGGACTTAGAGGCGCACACGTTGCCGCTAACCATCACACAGAAAACTCCTATTATCCTGGATATTTTGCTGCTCCTACAAAAGAGGACAAGTAAACTAAATACTACAACGGGGGTGATTATATGTCCGTTGTAGATTTTACTGTTCTAAAAGAGAAGCAAAAACTCCAAGCAGAACTAAAAGAATGGCAAGAACGCCTTAGACTGGCCTACGAATTTGATTGGAAGGACCCGTCTAGGGCAATTTGTCATTCCGAAGTTAAACGTTTGAAAGAGTTAATAGAACCGGAAACTATTGTTGATAAAATCAATAGGTTAAGATAACATGTGTATCATAGCAGCAAAGTATTTCGAAGACAAAGGCTGGATTTTAGCAAAAAATAGAGACCAAGATTATGTTTCCGATGTATCTTTTCGAGATGAGGAAAATGATAAGGTCGGTGAAATACTTGTTATGTATGACCATGAAATTAAATACCAAGAAGGTATGAACCATGACGGTCTCGTTATCATATCTACCAGCCTAACTCCATCATTAAATGCTGAAACAAATAAAAAAGACGGTGATACAATCTATAAAGCACTCCATATGAAACAAAGAGATGCTGCCAATTATATCGTTCAACAGCAGATGACAGGATACATCTTTCTCGCAACTCCACAAAAGTTATTAGTTATTGAAGCAGCAAGAAAAGATGGTGGTAAAGGTGAATATAAATCCAGAATCCGCTCAATACCTACCAGCGAAACTATTGTCAGAACAAATCATGGTGTAGATTTTCCATGGGCTGGATTTCAAACTGGTATAACCGACACACAGGATATGTGGAGAAAATCCAGCGAGTGTAGAAAAGAGTTGGCAGAAAAGGCGCTTGCTAAGGCCAATACACCAGAAGAAATGTTGGATGCTCTTGCTTCAAGAATGACAAAAGATTTACAGATGAATTGTTTTCGTGTAGAAACAAAACCGAGACAGATGAGAACCATTTTCCAGTGGGCCTTAGTTCCATCCGATAAAACAGCAATCATTAGACCAATACAGACGAGAATGAAACTGAAAGTTTCCCATAAAGGTCTTACGGTAAAAATGCTTGATAATGAACCAATTAAAAAAATATATAATGGTCTTGTGAGGCATTTTTCTAAAATTAAAGTCCTTAATGGCGGCGAAGAATTCCAAACCGCAATAACGGAAAACAGAGTTCCTTTGACATTTAAGGAATTCTTGGAATAACTATTGACATTATCTTTTCCTTGTGATAGGATGTATGTATAGTTCGGAATAGAAAAGGAATCGAACATGAAAAAGCAGGTTATCGCAATTGTTGCTGCTATCGGAATTAGTATGGCCGCTGCTGCTCCAGCAAAGGCACAGTTTTGGGGTGGATATGGTTATGGTGGATGGGGATACGGTGGATACGGTTGGGGTTATGGCGGTGCTATGCTCGGTGCCGGATTAGTTGGTGGTCTTATCGGCGGCGCCCTTGCTGCTCAAACTTACTCTTATCCTTACGTTTATGGTGCTCCAGTTTACGGTGCTCCTGTGTATGCTTATCCTCGTCAGGCACCGGTCCGTAAAAATGTAATTATTAAGAATAGTCCAGGCGCAACGGTTGTTGAAGAGGATGATATCGGCTGGTAAGAGGTAAACATGTGCTACTATACAATTACAACTAATGTAGATAATAAAGAAGGTCATCTCCAGGCAATCATGATTATTGATGCTGAGGATGAAGAAATGGCTAAACGAGAGTATATCAAGACCTTTAAACTTTATGAATATAATGTTATAGAGGGTATTCGTATACCAGATGGTTTTGCCGGCCTGCTAACTGAACCTATTAAAAAGGTTTTATATAAACACGCAAGCGGCAGGTCTGACCTTCCTCTTGTTAGTTATAGTAATCGAGTCCATATAAAGTATGAGAATGAATAGAAATTGTGATGGTTGCACGGTATGTTGTGAAGGGTGGCTATTTGGTGAGGCTCATGGTAAACATTTCTCACCAGGCCGCCCTTGTCATTTTATGGGGCATAAAGGATGTACCATATATGAAAACAGACCGGAAGACCCATGTAAGGTTTTCAAGTGTCAGTGGTTAAGTAATGATGATATACCTGCGTGGATGAAACCAGATGTTATCAAAGTTCTAATCACCAAAAGAGAAGAAAAAGGCCATTCCTATCTACAACTGGTAGAATTAGGCCAAAGAATGGATCCAAGAGTTCTTTCTTGGTTCTTTCTCGAACACATAAATGGTGGAATAATTAACTTAAAGTATCAAATAGATGGTGGTTGGACTTTTATCGGCACACCAGAATTTGTGAGAGATATTGGAGAAACAGGATGAAGTATATTTCGGCACTAATAACATCCTTCTTTTTAACCTATGCTTACTTTCATTCGGTAGGACATGCTGCGACAAAAGCACCTGCTAAACAGGAAGAAAAATTAGTCTGTGATAAGAAAGAAACTGTTATCAAGACCTTTGGTGATGCTAAGTTTTTCCCTCTTCTCAATATGACGAATAAAGAGAAAGTGGTTGAAACTATTTGGATTTCCGGCACATCTATTGCTCTTACTGCCAGCGTTCCTAATGAGGATACAATCTGTTTACTTGCCATGATGACCGATGTGGTCTATAATTCGGATACGGTTGAAGGTCTACATAAAGTATTTGAGGCACAATTAAATAAAGAAAAAGGTATCTGATGAAAATTGGAATTATTGGAACGGGTTCGGCGGCCGCAGTTTGTGCGGCCGTTATGTTCGGTGTAGAAAATGAATTCTTGGATTCTAGAGATATAAGAGTATCTATTATTAGTAATCCTGATATTCCTAAAATGTCGATAGGTGAAAGTTTAAGCCCAGGTATATTTAGAGGTTTATCTACTGCTTTAAAATTAAAACATAGTATCAAAGAACATGAGCAAATCGACCTAATACTGAGAATAGGTGCCAGACATTCATGGGAAAATAATGAAAATTCTATGTTTGATATTAATTATGTAGGTACAGGCGCGCATATGAGTAGCGAAAAATTTAGTGATTTTGTCTTTAAAAGGATTAATGAAATATATGATAACAGATTACTAGAAATACATGACAATATTAAACATATCTCTCAAACCGATAATGTTGCTACAGCGCATGGAGAAAATGCTACATATTCATTTGACTATCTATTTGATTGTAGAGGGTTTCCGACAAAAGAAGAATTAAATTCAGGTAAGTATAATTTTCCAGAGTTTGAGACTGTTAATTCAGTATTATTATTCCAACATCATCAACAATATAATCACCCATATACAGAAGTGCTTTTCCATAAAAATGGATGGCAATTTGGTATAAACACTAGAAACAGAAAAGCGTTTGGATATCTGTATAATAAAGATATAACCGATAAAGAAGAGGCTTTAAAACATTTTAAAGAATTAAATAAAGATATACCAATAGATAATGTTAAAGAACTATATTGGCCTTCTTATAGTGTGAAAAAACCAATCAACGGCCGTATAATAAGTATGGGTAATAAATTATATTTCTATGAACCTATCCAAGGTATACCATTACATAATTATTTTTATTTCACAAGACATATATTATTAAAATTATATAACATTACACATGAATATGAAAGTGATCTACTTATAAATAAATTCACGAACGTTAATTTACCTTTTGAAGAAATGCTCAATACTTTACATAGCGGTCTTTCTTCAAGATTATTTGATCTTATTGTATTAAACTATGTTGGTAATATGATGTATAGTGATTTTTGGAAGATAACGAAAAATAAATCTATAAAATATTTATTAAAAAAACCAGATTGGATAGATTTTTGTAATCAATATGTTAATTATAAAAATGGTAAAGGTGATTATCCACATTATGTACCACATCCTAATGCTGTCATAAGACAATATCTTGAAGGTTTAAATGTTGATCCTGAAAAATTTGTAAATGGAGAATACTCGGTGACTAAATAGGTATTCCATATTCCTCGGAATGTGGTAGCCACTGGACCACGAAGGTACTGGACGGTGGCATTAACTCATAACCTCGCAGCCCTCGTCGGCAAACAACTCCCCACAATTTAATTCTTTTCAACCCTGTGTGGAGTCTTGTGTGCGGTTATGCATAACAGAAAGGTAAATATATGAAGAAGATTATTCTAGCCGCAACGGCGGCATCTGTTATGTTTGCGTTATGCGGCATGGCAGAAGCCAGAGTCCATTACGGCAAACATAGTCAATATTCAGACCAATCCGTGTCTGAGGAATCCGACCCTCTTTCCTCTATTTTCGGTGGAGATGGTTGGAGCGTCTCACCTCAACCACGTTATAAGGATAAGAGACAGGCACGTAAGTACCAAGAACAACAGGAAGAAAACTGGGGTTTCGCCTCTGCTTCTACTTCTCTGGTTGCTTACGGGCACCAATTACAGCGACAGGGATTCCGTGTTTCGGAACATCCCGCATTTGGTGGAGTTCATCGTGTCCATCACGGTTGGGCCCACTACGCTGGCCGAGCCATTGACGTAAATGTGGGGCGCGGCGTTGTAGAAGCACGTTCTGGATATGCTCATAGTTTTGACCAGCTGGCCGCCGATGCCAGAGCGGCTGGATACACCGTCCTATGGCGGGTTCCTGGTCATTACAACCACATTCATATTCAGCAATAATAAATAGGGGCGGGGAGAAATTCCCGCCTTTCTCTTACAAATATGGAGAAATAAAGTGGCTATAGTAGAAAAAGAAGAAAAGAATTCACCTAATATTCCAAGTTTAGAAGACCACCACTATTATATTTTTTCATCCGACTTTGATAACTCCTCTTCATCCGATGCTATGAGTTTTATTATTGCTCGTAATCTTATGAACGGCAAAGACCGTCCAAAGTTTATGAAGTTTATTATTAACTCACCGGGTGGTAATGTTCCTTCCGCATTTGCTCTTATCGACACCATGAAGGGTTCTAAAATCCCTGTCTATACATATGGTCTTGGTGAGATTGCTTCGTGTGGTCTATTGACCTTCATGGCAGGTGCCAAGGGTAAACGTTTCATCACTCGCAATACGGCCATTCTCTCTCACCAATTCTCGTGGGGAACAGTTGGTAAAGAGCATGAACTTATGGCTTCAGTTAAAGAGTATGAGAACACAAGTGCCCGTATTATAGAGCATTATAAGAAATGTACCGGACAGACCGAGTCAACAATCAAGAAGTATCTATTACCACCAGAAGATGTGTGGTTAACTCCAAAAGAGGCAATCAAGTATGGTCTTGCCGATGAGATTGTTGAATTTTATTGAGATTAGAACTAAATACTATCGGCGCCAAACGCCGTAAAGTGGCCGAAGAGAGAATGAGTATTTGTCGAGAGTGCCCGGAATTAGAACCGGAACTGGCAAGATGTAAAATGTGTGGATGCTTTATGAAGGGCAAAACATTATTTATGGATTCTAAGTGTCCTTTAGATAAATGGGGTAAACACGAAGGAGACAAAAATGGAATTACCCAAGATAGCAGGATATTCACTGGAAGAAGTATATAATAAAATAGAAGAAAGAAAAAGTATTTGTGGTACTTGTGAACATTTGACAAAAATGAGAACTTGTGATATATGTGGGTGTTTCATGCCCGTGAAAACTTTTATACCTAATGCGAGCTGTCCTATATCCAAATGGATTAGATTTGAAAAAAGAGAAGAAAAATGACCTTTGACTTCCGAAATTATTGGCCTAATCCAGCACCAGGTTATTTGAGTATATTTGACTTTGACAAAGGTGCTGATGGCAAACCATATTCTTTTATTTACTGGAATTCTGGTGATAACCGGCGTTTTTACCAAGAAGATTACCATGACAATAAATGGCAATCAACATGGCATCTCGATCATTATTCACCAGCAGGCATCATAGAAACCGCCGATGAATATCCAAAGTATTCATATCAGTGGTGGGTTAGTTATAGAACAACAGCATTTAAGGCTGGTAAAGAAATATTGTGGGGTGGTATTCATAATATAGGTGATGAGTTTAATGCTCCTTGTCAGATTGATTCTATTGCTTCCACAAAGTTTGAAGCACCGACCTTAGGCAATCAACGAGTAAGATTTGTTGCCCTTTGGGATTCTTTTAATACACAAAAGA